>Ga0074045_10000122_pt1 | contig 67196 bp, 41 predicted proteins | sample BogForMeECP23OM2_FD_94442 | JGI IMG/M metagenome (GOLD analysis project Ga0074045, IMG submission 94442) | Bog forest soil microbial communities from Calvert Island, British Columbia, Canada - Bog Forest MetaG ECP23OM2 | ecosystem: Environmental > Terrestrial > Soil > Wetlands ... | reverse complement strand
GCCCAGGTTGATCGCCCAATCGCGCTCTATTCCAGAATGCCGCATGATGCGTCGCGGTCGCCAAATCGGACGCCATGGAAGACGCCTGTATTCAGCATCGGGGGAACGTCTTCTCCAACTGAAAGATGCCCGTGGATCCGAAGCCGCCGAATGCAGATCGCCGAGGTAGCCCCATCTTGAATAGACGACGTGGCGTGTGCTCCAATCGTGAAACTCCGGAATGGGGCGGTATGCGGCGACGCTTCCCCCTCCGGGGACAGCCTTGCCGAAGAATACGGCCGCCACAAATGCAGTGAGCAAAACAACAGTAGCAAAAGGTCTTCTACCCCGCATGACGTCCCTCGATCTGGTCTACACCTCGCTAAATGGCGCTGACGCAAAGATCGAAAATGCGCCTGGTGCCTATCGCAGAGCCAAACCAAACAACGACTCTGTCAGGGCCGGGGACCACCCCGACAAACCGTTAGCAGTTTTTGGCTCTAAGACTATTAGGCAGCGTCTGCATCGCAGCGGATGCTCGGAAAGAGGTGGTGACGCTAATCAGTTATCTGTTGTTCAGTAGTCAATTGTCTCTCCTTCACCGCGCGAGACCTCCCCGATTGCATGTGCCGGCTGTGCTGGTCCCGGGCTACGGTCGAGTGGAGGTGTTCAGCGAGGCGTCATGGATCGGCGCTCACCTTTTGCAGTTCGCTGTCGTCGGGAAATATTCGATGACCCTTGCGGAGAATAAACTGCGCAGACTTGGTATCACCAACAGAAAAGTACAGCCCTGCGAGTGACTTATAAACGCTGACATCGGAGTCCGGGTAGAGTCTTATGACCGTCTCAAAGCGTTCCCTCGCCAAGTCAAAGCGGCGCGTCTCCCGATACAGTTCTCCCAGCTCAAGATTGCAAGCGTAGCTGTACGGGTCCTTCAACGTTCCCTTCAGCAATACCGGCTCCGCCTCTGACAGACTCGACATTTTTATCCACATGGCCCCCAACCGGCAGTATTCGGACGCGGGTGGATCCGACAGCACTTTCATTCGAGAAAGCTGGGCAAGCAGGGCGATTCGATAGTCTTTGCGATCTGCGGCGAACTCCATTTCATCGCTAAGCGCAGGCAGATAACGCGGGTCCTGCTCCAGAGCCTTGTCGACCAGCGCGCGGGCCGCAACCGCCTCGCCGTCGCGATTTTCGGCAACCGCAAGCCAATGCATTGCTTCGGGCGAGTTGGGTTCCAGTTTCAGCGCAGCCTGCAAAGCGGACTTGGCATCCGTCAGATTGCCACTCATCAGATCCAGACGGCCCTGAGCAACATCGCGAGAGACCGACTCCGGCTGCGTGTTCAAGGCGTTAAGAAATTCTTGTGCATTCGGAGCTTCCTTCAGATCAAGCGCCGTTTCCACACCGGCGTCGAGCGCGCGCTGGACTTCCGATGGTTCCAGATTCGCGGGCAGCGGACCGGTTCGAAATTGATTAATCACCTGCTGGTTGGCTGCGAACAGGTCGCGCGTGAGCAGAGTTTGCGGGGCGTGGTATTCGAGCAGAGCGCGATCATCGGTGTTCAGAATGCCTCCCTCTCCGAGTTTTCGCACCGCGGCATCATCCAATAAGTAGTAAGCGACAAGTCCTTCGGGCCGCTGGACGTCCAGGGACTGAAAATCCCTGCGAACCTCCGCTTTTTGCCACAGCGCGCGGAGCCGCCCGAACTGGAAAGGCGGGGTATCCATCCGGCCGAGGAGCAAGAGGTCCGGCGCTTCGCCACGCCACAGCGTGACCTCCGGGAAATGCGGCGCCAGTGTCGCAACAATCATGCGCAAATCATCTGGCGCCAGCGAATAGGCTTGTACCCACTGCACGAAAATTCCGCCTGGCGCGAGCCGCTCTCGCACAGCGTCATAGAATTCATTCGTGAACAGCGTGGCGATTCCCGCGATCCAGGGATTCGACGGCTCAGAAATAACCAAATCGTATTTGTCCGGTGAAGTGAGCAGGACATTTCGCGCGTCATCAAAAATAATGTGGACTCTAGGGTCGTTCAGAACGCCTCGGTTGAGGCTTTCAAGATAGGGCGCCGCGCGCATTACTGCGGGCTCGATCTCAACACAATCAATTCTTTCGACATCAGGGTAGCGGGCAACGGCGGAGACCGTCATTCCACTGCCAAAACCGACAATGAGAACTCGCCGCGGTGCGGGATGAAACGCCGCACCCAGGTGCCCCAAAAGTAACTGCGTGCGTGCGTCACCCGTGGAGGCATCCACCTTGCCGTTCACGCGCAGCGCCACATAATTGTCGGAGCGAATCACAGCAATCGAATCATTCACTCCCTCGGTGCTGAACACGAGATCGTTTGTCGCCGCGATTTCTTGCAGCGTCAGACGCCCTTGAAACGTATTTCCATACAACGCTGCGGATAACGACAGCAGTGACTGATTGTTGAACAAAGAAGAGAATCCGATGACGAAGGCCATCGCGAAGCAGCCGAAGTTTATCGCTAAAGAACGAATCTGCCGGCGCGGTGAGAACCAGTCCAGCATGAGTGCCAGCAGAATATTCACGGCGGCGGTAACCGCAATTACCCTAAAACTCCCGAGCCAAGGAACCAGCCAGAATCCCGTGATCAAAGACCCCACAATGGCCCCAAGAGTATTCGCAGCATAGGCCTTCCCTATGACGCTCGATTCGCCGGCGCCGGTGCCCATCGTACCGTCCAACAGAACAAGAACCGCCGGGAAATTGAATCCGAAAATTGCCGCCATTGGCAGCACGGTCAGCGCGCTAGTTGCAGCTTGCGCCAGAACCAACCCGCCGAACGTCTGATGTGTCGCTCGTAGCAAAGGCGGAATCACCGATGGTATCCAATGGAAGAAAATCAAAGACAAAAGGGCGGCTACCCCAATCCAGGTTTGCGTGCGCGAAAAGGTGACGGTCGCCACTTCCCTCGCGCCTCGATAGAAGCGCTGGAACGTCATGCTGCCGATGACCGTGCCTGCCAGAAACGCCGCCAGGATCAGTGTGAACGCATACGTGGAACTGCCGATCTCCACGGCCAGAAGGCGCGTCCATGCGATCTCGTAAGCGAAAGCGGTGGCGCCAACCACAGCAAACAGGATTGCCAGAAACCGAGGCGATATCTCTTGCGACAATTTCCCGACCGAGACCTTTGCTGCGCTCGCGTCTCGTACCTCGCTCGGGCTGGCAGGCTCCTTCGCGATCCGTGAAGCGATCAAGCCTGCAATGATATTGAGCGCGACGGCAACACCCACTGTCAGGCGCAAGCCAAGTGAAGGTAGCAAAATAAAGCCCGAGATCAGTGTCCCGGTAAGAGCCCCGAAAGTATTGACCCAATAAAGCTGACTAACCCGCATCCTCAATTGCGCAGGATTCCGCGTGACCGCGCGGACCAGCACAGGAAGGGTACCGCCCATCAGAAAAGTAGGAATAAACAGAACGACGGCGACGCCCAGGAATCGAAGGGCGGCTAGCAGCGGCTGCATTCCGCTGATGAGGGAATACTCCGCAAAGTAGATCGATCGCACACCCGCAAGCCCGGCCAGTGAAAGCGCTCCCGTAATGCCGGCCAAAAACTCAATCCTGGAATAAAGGGCGATGGGCTCAGTCCGATCTTTGCACCAACGTCCGAAAAATGCGCTCCCGGCCGCAAGTCCGGCCATGAAAACAGCCAGCACCGTGGCAATGGCATAAGCCGTGTGCCCAAAGATCAGTCCCAAAGCCTTACTCCAGGCAACCTGATAAATCAGGCCCGACGCACCCGATAGAAAGAAACAGGTCAAAATGCTTGGAAGGGGTTCGCGTCGCGGTAAATTTCTTTTCATCGTCGCAGGGCGCTAAATATCTATGGCCAGTCAATGATAGCGCATCAAAAAGATTCGGCGAGTTCAGCGCCGCGCGGTTCGTGTTGATATAAACTAATGCGCCAGCACTCCGCCGAATGGAGAACATAACGCCGATCGGGACGTCACAACGACGCTACATTCCGCGCCGGCGTTGGGGTATCGCTCTGCTGCTGGGCTTCGGCGTATTGGTGAACTATTTCGACCGCGTGAATCTCTCCGTTTCGCAAGACGCGCTTCACAATGCTTTCGGCATCTCCACCGTAATGTTCGGCTATTTGCTCAGCGCCTATAGCTGGACCTATGCGGCCTTTCAACTCCCCTCCGGCCTCATCCTCGATCGCTTCGGCGTGAAGCTGGTTGGCCGCATCGGAACGCTCTTGTGGAGCGTCGCCTCTTTTGCCGCAGCGATCTCCGCCGGACTAACAGGCTTCTTGGGCGCCCGTCTGCTGCTGGGAGTGGGCGAAGCTCCCACGTTTCCCGCCAACGCCAAAGCAATCGGCTATTGGTTCCCCGCGCAAGAGCGCAGCCTGGCCACGGCGATCTTTGATTCGGCGGCAAAACTCGCCTCCGCGATTGGCATCCCGGTAATTGGCCTGCTGATGCTGAGATTCGGATGGCGATGGAGTTTCGCAGCAACGGGCTTCATCAGCCTGCTGTATTTTGTCCTCTTTTATGCGTTCTACCGGAATCCCAGCGAAGACCCGGCCCTCTCCCCTGTGGAACGCGAATTTATTCGCGAAGGTGGCGCCCAACCCGAAGATCAGATCAGAGCCGCCAAGGGCGCACCGCTGGAATATTTGCTGCGTCAACGAAAGGTCTGGGGCCTGGTGCTGGGCTTTGCATCCTACAACTACACTTTCTATCTTTTGCTCACCTGGCTGCCTTCGTATCTGTCTTCCACCCATCACATCGATTTGCTCCATTCTTCCTTGTACACCAGCGTGCCTTGGCTTCTTGCCACCTTTACGGACATCCTCATGGGCGGCTGGCTGGTCGACAAATTGGTGCAAGCCGGTCGCGACCCTTCCTTCGTCCGCAAGGCCATCCTCATCGGCGGCACTACTCTTGGCCTGGGCATGCTAGGCGCAGCTTACGCACCAAGCACCATCGTCGCCCTGGTGTGGATCAGCGTGGCAATCGGCGGATTGTCCGCGGCCTCGCCCGTGGGCTGGTCCATCCCTTCCTTGATCGCGCCACGGGAAAGCGTAGGCACGCTCGGAGGAATCCTGAATTTCGGTAATCAACTTTCGGCCATCGCTGCGCCCATTGTGACGGGCTACGTCGTCCAGACCACCCATTCGTTTTTCTGGGCGTTTGGCGTAGCTGCCGCTTTCTTGGTCGTTGGCATTTCCGGATACGCATTTTTGCTGGGCCGGATTGAGCCGATTCCCGAGCCGCAGTAACCGCTTCTACTCCCCTTCTGCTTTATTGCTTGTTTCAGACTTCGTGGAATTGACGACGGCGCGCATGGCACCCGTGGAAATTCCGCCGTCCACCAAGAGAGTCTGCCCGGTTACATATCGGCTGGATTCCGCCGCAAGAAAAACCACCGCCGCGTCCAAGTCGTGCGGCTCACCCGGCCGTTTCACCGGGATACGATCGCAGAGATACTCAACCCACTCTTTGTTCTGGTAAAGAACTTTGTTTTGTTCGGTGCGGAACCATCCCGGCGCCAGGCAGTTCACGGTAACGCCATGCTTACCCCAATCGTCGGCCAGGCTCATCGTCAACTGCCGAATGCCGCCGCGGCTCGCGCCATAGGGGCCCAGTCCGGCATAGCCCGCGACGCTCGTTACCGAACCAATGTTTATGATGCGTCCGTAACGCCGTGGAATCATGCGCCGCGCAACTGCCTGGGCCACGAAGAAACTTCCGCGCAAATTGGTATCGAGAATTAAATTCCAGTCATCCCAAGTGACGTCCAGAGCAGGCTTGCGCACATTGCAGCCGGCATTGTTGACGAGAATTTCGAGGTGTCCGAATGCCGTTTCCGCGCCTTCCACCATTCGCTCAATGCTCTGTCGATCACGCACATCCAACTCAAGTGAAATCACCGCTCGCCCCAGCGACTTGATCTCCTTTTCGAAGGGCACCAGGCTTTCGCGGTTTCGGCTGGTCAGCACCAGATCGGCGCCCGCCTTTGCCAGAGCGCGAGCAAAGTATTGCCCGAGGCCTCGGCTCGTCCCCGTAACAATGGCGGTTTGTCCCTTAAGATCGAAGAGTGCGTCGCTCATTTGGCCCCGCCCGGCGTGAGGACTACTTTTGTGAGCCCCGGTTCACGCGCGTGCAGCCGCTTAAACCATTCGGGGCCTTCCTCCAAGGGCGCCATGGCTGTGATCAATGGCTTCACGTTGATCGCGCCGCTGGCCATCAACTCGATCGCACGCGGGTATTCACCTGCGGACGCGCACGAACCCTGCAGCCTGATTTGCCGCGTCACAACCTTTTGCAGCGGCAGCGTCACTTCCGGCGCAATGTTTCCAACCAAAATGACCGTGCCTCCTTTACGAACCGCGTCAATTGCCGTGCCGACTGTCTCATTCCTGCCAACGGCCTCAACCACCAGGTCCACTCCCTCTCCGCCGGTCAGATGGCGCGCCTGTTTGGCGAACTCCAATTCAGGCTTTAGAACCGTCGTAGCTCCGAATTCTTTCGCCAGCCCAAGGCGCGAGGGATCAATGTCCGCGACAAAAATTCGTGAGCAGCCAGCCACGCGCAATGCCTGCAGGCACAGCAAGCCGATCGTGCCTGCGCCAAGCACCAAAGCAGTGCGCTTAGGAACTCTCTCTGCCAGCGAGACAGCGTGAACCGCCACGGCCACCGCCTCGAGCAATGCTGCTTCCGGAAAAGAAATACTCGGCGGCAAACCATACACAATGCGCGAAGGCACGACAATATATTCGGCGAAGGCGCCCGCGCGTCGATAGTCTCCGCACGAAACTCCAATGACCTCGCGGTGGTTGCAGAGGTTCAACTCTCCTCGTTTACAAAATTCGCAAGCGCCGCAGGAGATGGTGGAATCGAAAGTTACGCGTTCGTTCTCGGCCAGGTTCATGATGTCTCCGCCGAGTGCCGCGATCGTTCCCGCTGCTTCGTGCCCCATCACAATTGGCGGAATGCGCCGACCGGAGGAGCCATCGTAGCCGTGGACATCGCTTCCACAAATCCCGCAGGCCGCGACGCGCACCAACACTTCGCCCAATCCGGGCGTGGGCACCGGGAAGTCCGCCATTTCAAGCTGCTTGTATTGAGACAGCAAAAGCACTTTCATCGGTGTTTCACCAGAGCAAATCCCTGCAATCGTATCTCAAATTTAGAAACGGTCCTCGAACGACGCAATTTTACGTCACCAGGCACGCGGCGCATTCGGGCAACACAAGCTCAGTGCTGCCGATCCAGGCGAAACGCGGCAGCCTGAAAATCTCCCCGCACATCCAGCCATACACCATGGCGCATCCACCACGCGCCCGAAGCGCTTGTCGGCGTTCCTTGCTGGGCTTTGCCCTCGATGAAAGTGAGCTGGTACTCCGCGTCTCGATCGAGTCCCTGAAGTTGCAATAGCGGAAAGCCGCGTCCTTCCTGTGTGGAATGCGTGAACGCAAACACCACCGCCTGATTCTGGTCGCGCGAAACGGATTCGGTCGCAGACATCTCGCTCCCATCGCGTGGACTGATCAGCCGGTAGAGATCGCCTTGCACAATCGTCGGCTGCACCGAGTGATATGCGGCGATCAGGCGCTTGGCGGTGGCAAAATCCTCGGCGGTCCAATGATTCAGATTGGCGCCGATGCCCAGCGACCCCTGCATGGAACTGAGCATGCGATAGCTCAGTGATGTCGAACGGCCGTTGAGCCAGTGCGGCGAATCCGTCACCCAAGCCATCATGATCTGCGGCGGGTACGCGTAGCTGAAGCCGTCCTGCATCGATAACCGGTCGAAGGGATCGGTATTGTCCGAGGGCCACACCTCATCCGTATAATGCAGAATGCCCAGGTCAACGCGCCCGCCTCCGCCCGAGCAGGATTCGATCTCCACTTTGGGATGCTTCTTGCGCAAATCGCCTAGAATCGCATAGAGGTTGCGGATGTATTCGATGTACACGCGCTGCTGCTGGTCCGCAGGCACCTGATCCCATCCTGGCTCCGACCAGTTCCGGTTGTAGTCCCATTTCAGGAAGGCAATGTCATTTTCCGTGAGCAGCTTATCCAGGAATCCCTCGACATAGTCCTTCACATCGCTGCGCGCCAGATTCAGCACCAACTGGTTGCGCTGCTCCGAACGTGGCCGCCCCGGAAAATTCAAAACCCAATCGGGATGCTTGCGATAAAGATCCGAATCCGGGTTCACCATCTCTGGCTCAACCCACAAGCCAAAGTCCATCCCCAGCCCGTGCACCTTGTCAATCAGCGGCTTCAGACCGTTCGGAAATTTCTCCGCATTCACGTACCAATCGCCCAGGCCAGCATGATCCGTTTTGCGTTGCCCAAACCAGCCGTCATCCATCACAAATCGATCCACTCCGATGGACGCCGCCTTTTCTGCCAGCGCTACCTGCCCGGGCTCATCAACCTTGAACTCTGTCGCTTCCCACGAATTGTAAATCACCGGACGAGGCTTGGGGTTCGGCGCATGCGGCAAAACATTGGCAATTTCAAAACGGTGAAGCACCCGCGAAGCGCCGCCCAGACCATGATCGGAATATCCGCCGTAGAAAACCGGCGTTTCCAAATGTTCGCCGGGATTGAGTTTGTAGCGAAAGTCGAATGGATTGAATCCTCCGGTGATCCGTACAAAATCGAGCTGGTTCACTTCGACCGTAAACCGCCAGGAGCCGGACCACGCCAGCGCGCCAAACCACACTTCGCCGTATTCCTCCGCCGCCGTGATGGGTCCTGCGTTTTTCTGGCTCGCGTCTCGCGAAATCGCAAACCACGGATTGGCCTGATGCCCAGTGCTGCCGCGACGGCTTTCAATCACGCGCGCTCCAGGATGAATCGGCTCTTGATTCAGCGTCCACTCCCCGGCCCAGCGACCCGTCAAATAGCTCAACATGTAGCGATCTGGCGGCAGCGTCCATTGCGCCGCCGCGGCCTGTTCGATCACAATCTGCTGCTTCTCGCGGTTTTCAATGTTTGCAGAACGGCTGAGAATGCCGCTGTCCGCGTCGATCGAATACCTTAGCGTCACATACACCTCACGCGAGATATCCTTCAGCACAACCTCGAGCGATTGCGCGCCATTCGGCGTGGCGCCAACAAAGTGCAGCACCAGGTCGCGGTTGCCGTCCGCAAAACTCACTTTCAGTGCGGGCTCTGTAAACAGCCCTGCGCCCCACCCGGCATACTCTTGTGGCGTCGTGGTGTACGACGAATCGAACGAAGCCCACTCCATATAAGAATGTGCCGGAGGAATCTTATCGTTCGGACCGAGCCGCCCGCCCCAGTACAACGTCTGCAATTCGCCGCGTTCATTCACGCCGAACGCATAGGTAGAGTTGCCGCCATCGAGGCGGAATACCTGCGGGGTTTGTGCCCACGCAGAGCGTGCGGCGAGCAGAATCAGCAGCAGCAATGCAGCTAGAGTGAAAGACAAACGCGATTCCAGAGTGGACTTCATTTTGTCGAATCCTATCCTTTGTATCCTTCGCGTAAACTCAACGCGCCGCGGCAAGCACCGCAACGCCGTAAACCGGTAACTGCACGGATGATTTGGAGCCTCCTTCCAGCACGTCGCTCATCGAGTTGGGCAATTTTATGGTTTGGGGCTGCTTCGACAGATTCACGAGGATGTAGACCGTTCCATGACCTCCTTGCCGCACAGATACCTCCACGCCAGCTGGAACATTCGGCAGAGGAGTGGTCACCGCGCTGTTCCTGGCCATCCACTTCACAGCGTTCTCCATAGTTTGGGGATCGAGCCATGCGCCGATATAAGTGATGCGCCCTTTGCCAACTTTCCGCGTGATCGCAGCGGGCTGCCCATCCAGCCAACCGTTACTCTTCCCATAGCGCAACAAAACCTCCGTATCCTTATCCCTTATACTTAACAGCTCCGCCCAGAATGGTGACTCGCCCTTTCCCCATTGCCCTTCGACCGGGACGGGATCGATCAACGCGTAATACTGTTCCACACGCCCGCCAAGCAATTCTCCCAGCAGGCCTGGCTGACGATCGGGCTGCAAGCCGTTGTCGTCATCCTTCATCGCCGAGCGCTGGCCGAGCACCAAGTGCCCACCCGAGCGCACGTACTCGGCAAGATTCTTGGCCGCCGCATCCGACAAGACGTTCAGCCCAGGAGCAACAACGAGTTTGTAGGAGGAAAGATTTGCCGTCGGTGGAAGGATGTCGACAGCTTGCGCGATCGGCCGCAGCGCGGCGTAGTAGCTGGCTAATTCCACGTTAGCGTCGTAGGTCTTGTTGTGGCGCTGCCAGTTGATGGCCCAGCGGCTATCGTACGAATGCAGAAGCGCAACCTCGGATTTCACGATTGTGCCAGCCAGAACCGGCCCGGCTTTCTCAAATTCCCTGCCAACTTGCGCAACCTCCGCATAAAGCGGAACCGGCGTGCCATCCGGCCCGACCAGCGTCCCGTGATATTCCTCCTGGCCGTTGAGTGCACTGCGCCACTGCCAATAACTCACCGTGTCGGCACCGTGACCAACGTCATGCCAGGCCATGGCACGAACTTCACCCTTATCGAGAGCATTGTTGATATTCGCCCAATTCACCGATCCTGGCTGCGTTTCCATCACCCAAAAATTCTTCTGTTTGAATCCCCGAGTCAGGTCGTGGGCGAAGCCGTTCTTCACAGCGTCAAGATGGCCCTGTCCGACGTAGTCATCCCAGGCCGCTAGATCGAGGTCCTGCTCCACGGTGTAGTGGTCGTAGCCATCGAACCAGCCCATCGTATTGGTAGTGATGAATTTCGCAGCGTCAGAATTGGCGCGCAGCACGTCCAGTTGATTTTTCTGGTAGCTTCGCCAGGTATCACTGACGAAGCGCATCCAACTGAGCAGCAGACCGGGATTCCCGTAATCAATCTGAATCGGAATTTGGTCCCAAGCGGTGTAGCTCTCGCTCCAATAGGCGGTCGTCCAGCGAGCGTTCAGATTTTCCAGCGTGCCGTAGCGCGCCTTGAGCCACTGCTGGAATTGCGCCTTGGTTGCCGGATCGTAGGAAGCCTCCTCATATTCATTATCGATCTGCCAGCCCAGCACGGCGGGATTGTGGCCGAAGCGTTTCGCCAACTGCTCCGCGATGTTGCGCGCAAGTTCGCGATATTTCGGATTGGCAAAATTGTATTGTTCCCGGTTGCCGTGCTGGTCCCAGCGCCCGTCAGCGTTCATGCGCAGGGTTTCGGGATATTTTTGCGTGAGCCACGCTGGTGGCGCGGCTGTGGGCGTGCCGATAACCGTGTAGATGTTGTGCTTCGCGGCGGCAGTGATCGCGCGGTCGAGCCAATCGAAGTCGTACTTCCCTTCCTCGGGCTCCATGCGGCTCCAGGCAAACTCCGCGACACGCACCATGTGCACGCCCGATTGCTGCATCAGCGCGAGGTCGGCATCCCAACGCGATTCCGGCCACTGCTCCGGATACCAGGCCGTGCCCAGCAGTAGCGGCGGTGGTGCAGAAAGAGTTGACTGCGCGAGACCACATGGCGTGGCGGACAAAAGCAGCAAGAAAATCACAACCGTAGTGCAGAAGCAAACAAAGCGACGCGCGGAATAATTCACGATGATTCCTCCGAATCTGGAGAGGATCCAAGCTTGCTATCCTGAAGTGCCTGCGACACGAACTAAGAAAAATCGACGTGAGTCCACAAAACCCAAAACCCGCAACAAAATTCCTGCAAATGGTCCCGAGCACGAAACGCTTACGCCATCCAGGACAGCAGTTCTGGTAGCGTGGCCGCCGAAGTAGATACCGTCCCGCGAGGCATCGACGGCGAGATCGCTACCGCTTCCTTGTGATTCTCAAACCACGCCAGAAACAGCGATTTCTCTGAGCCCGGCAGGCGCTGCTGGTTAATCCAGTTGTAGTAAGCGCCCATGTCCGCATCGACCAGTGAACCCATGGGATCCAATTCCGCAGGCTCGTGGCTCGGGGACAGCAACTCATTCATGGGTTTCTGTCGTTGCCGCGGCGCAAAGCGCACCACCAAAGTAAGTGGCTGGGCGCGCCGCAACGCTTCGCGCGCAGCCCATTGAGCAAAGCTCGTGCTGAATATTTGCGTGCCGGAACCCTCGGTCAGCAGTTTCACCTGGAAATGATCCAACACGCGATCGCCCGACTCGTCGAAGCCAAGATCGGCGGGGCGCATCTGTGCCATCACGGTGCGCAATGCCTCCGGCCCTGCACCCGCCTTTGTGGTTTCCGCCTGGATTCTCGTCAAAAGAGCGGCGCGCGCCGGCTCCAGGTTCTTATATGAAACACAGGTGATCGCCTGGGCATGCGAAAGCGCCTGACCGCCATCAATATACCAATGGGCATAGGGGAGCGGCGCCGACTTCGCTCTAGACGCCACGACATCGAGCAAGTGCTGCAATCCGTTATCCGGCTGGATGCCCGTGAAGTAAGCGCCCTGCGGCCGCAATTTGCGGAACAGAGGTTCCTCATGCGTGTCCACTCCCTGTCCGATCACTGCAATTCCCAAACGAGGCAATACAGGCGGATCCGGCTGCACCGCCACGTGCAAACGGTCCGCATATTCCGTGGCCGCCTTGCGAAAAGCATCCAGCTGGTGCGTGGTCCACAAGTGCGAGGATAGTTGCTCCACGAACTGCGACGGCGAATTGATCCAATCAAATCGCTCAAGCTTGGCGGATAGCTGAATTCCGGCGAATTCCCGGAACCATTCTTTTAATTCCGGCGCGGAAAGTGACCGCAGAGTCTCTAGCTCTTTCTCAAGCGTCTTGCGTTCAGCAGGAAATCGATAATCATAGTCAATGACTTCGCGCAGAAGATTAGGAAGAAAACTCAGCGGCAGCCGTTGGAACACTGCAAGATAATCGAGCGCAAGTTTTCTGGCTTCGGGAGGGTAGCCGCTGAACTGCTCGGGTTTGAGGTCGGCGGGAAGCATAAAAATTACAGCAGCTCCGCAATCGGTTTGCCTGGCGAAAACGACGGCGAGAAACCCATCAGCGCACCGAGAGTCGGAACGAAATCGATGGTCTCCACTCGATGGTCGAATACCACGCCCTCGCGCACGCCCGGTCCAAGCGCCATCATCCACGTAGTTCGAGAGAGTGCGTCGCCCGTGCGGTGATGCTGAAAACCATTCCCGCCAGGATCGTCGTCAGAGTCCCGGCCAAAGTCAGGAAGAATGAAAAGGTTGGTTTTGCCGGCGTATTCGGGTTCGCTCTGGATGGCCTTCCAGAGTTCCGCACACAAGCGATCGGTGCGCCGAATTCCCTCGATGTACAGCGAGTAGGCTCCGGCATGGGCAATATCAATGTCGTGCATGGTTACCCACAGCAGGCTCGGCGCTAGTTGCCGCATCAATTGGCGCACGATGTACACGGAAAGTTCATCGGGGCTCGATAATGTTCGGGCGTGCGACCGGAAATCAGCCACGGAGAGCTTCAGGATCCTCTCCATCTGCTCCAGTTCGAACGTGCTCCCGCCAAGTTCCGGAGCCGATAGCGGAGTCTCGTAGCTGTCACGCAGCAGATGTCCGTAATCCGCGCTGCCCGACGTTGCCGCACTCAACAAATATTTGGGCAGGATTACTCTTGCGCCGGACCCCGGACCGAAGCCGCGATGACTGCTTTCACCGATGCGATTGAACCCATTGCTGGGCGCAACCACCCACGCATCCGAAGCCGGACGCCTGAAATCTTTGCGGAAATATTCAAATACTGTGGGCGATTCCGGAGGAAGCGAAGCAAAGTTGTTGATCGTTTCATACACGCCAGTCGCCAGGCTTGCGGTGGCGACATAGTGGCCAAGGATCCCGCGATTGACCACCTGGGCAAAAAATGCGGATTGTGGAATCAGTTCTCTCATCAGGTGCGGAATGTTCTCCTGACCTTCAGGCGCAAAAGTTTCCTGATCGCGCGCGCCTCCGCCGAACGTGATGACCACGACTTTCCGCTTGGACGACGGCGTCGCCGCATGCGCAAACGCACCGGGCCGCAGCAGCGCGCTGCCCAGGGCTACGCCGGTGGCATTGCGCAAAAATTCCCTGCGCGTGAATGCCAGCTGCTGCGCGATCTGGCGAGCGTGATTCACGGTCTTACCTCGGTGCCTTGTTTCTCGGAATAAACAAATTGCCGAATTTCCGCGCGTTGCTTATCGAGATCAGAAAGGTGCTTCGCCCCCAATTGCTGGTAAACCTTGAATTCCTCCTGGGCGGCGTCTTTTTCACCAGTGCGAACATACGCCTGCGCCAGGCGGTAATGCACGTCGGCCAAGTCTGGATTCAGTTCGCGCGCCTGCAAATATTGCGGTATGGCCACTGCGTATTTTCGTTGATCGGAGTAGAGATTAGCTAACTGGAAGTGCGCTTCTGCAAGTCCCGGGTCAAGCGCGATCGACTTCTTCAGAAGCGCTTCGATCTGATTCAGATCGAGATTCGGGTCCTGCGATCTTTTGCCTTTCCAGAGACTCATCGCATAGTAATAGACGGCCTGACCGTTTTTGGGCTGGAGTTCTGCGAAGCGTCGAAACCGCTCGATGACCTCCTCGGCTTGACCTGGCGAGCTGTCAAAGGCCCCGGACAAGAACGGGTAACCACGAGGATCGCTGGGGTTCAAGTCAGCTGCCCGCAGCAGGGATTTTACGGCTTCGTCGTACTTTCCGAGCGAGTATAACGCCATACCCAGGCCAATCGCCATGCGCGCCGAGTCCGGGTAGCGCTGCGCGCCTTGTCGAAAAACCTCGATTGCCGGTTCCAGTGTCCGGTGAAGAAGAAGCTCGCAACCCCAATCGAAGATATTGCTTTCGCTGGGCTCCATGTGCGCAGCGGCTTGGAACTCATTGGCCGCAGCCACGAAGTTGCCGTCCTTTTCTTCTACCTCGCCCAAAAGATTGTGCAGTTCCGCGGCATCTTTCTGTTTGGCAAGATCGTGGATTAACTGCCGGGCTTCGCTCAGGCGCCCCATGAGAAAGTAGGCGAGTGCCAAATCGTAACCGTTGTCATAAGAGGATGGATTGATCCGCTGGGCGCGCTCGAGGAATGGGACGGCCTCGGCAACCTTGTTCGATCGGGCATAGAACTCGCCGAGATTGTGGTTGGCTTCATAGTCTCGGGGGTCCAGCGTGGCCGCCCTTTTGAACTGCTGCTCCGCCAGATCAAGCTTCCCGAGCCGCAAGAGATTGTTGCCAAGATTCGTGTGGGCCGTTGCGGAATCGGGTTTCAGGCGCACGGCCTTTTCGAGGTGTTCGTTAGCTTTATCGTTCTGCGACTGGGCAGCGTAGACCAAGCCCAGGAGTTCCTGTACTTCAAAACTTTCCGGCACCTCGCGCACAAGCTTCTCAAGTTGCGTGGCTGCTTCCGGATATTTGCCGGACTCGTATTGGGCAACAGCCGATCTAAACTCACGGTCCAGATCTTGCTTCTGGGCACGCGCAACCGGTGTCGCGGAGATGTACGTTACGAGAGTCAGAAACGCACATGCCATTGACGAATACCTTCGCGTCACAATTCCTGCATGGTATCACGGTGCTGCAAGGCCGGGCCGCCACCTGAAGTTCGCAATAAAGGCGCTTCTCTCGAAGCGCCTTTATCGATGGGGTGTAAGGGTCGACTAGAAATACAACTTAAGCGCGAACTGGATCTGCCTCGCATCATACGGGTCGCTTCGCGTGGAGCCGATTTCACCGAAAGCCGAACTGGTGTAATTGCCCGACCCGGAGACGGCCACAACTCCGTTGCCACCGAAACCCGGAGCATTGAAGGTTGGATGATTGGCGATGTTAAAGATTTCCGTTCGGAATTGCAGGTACACGTTCTCTCGAATCGGGAAATTCTTAAAGATCGAGAAGTCCACCCTGCTGTACGGCGGTCCTGGCACCTGCGTTAGCCCGCCCAGCGCCGCAACACCCGATAACGGAATGCAGCCTTGCGGGGAATTGGGGATTGGTGCGCCATTTGTTCCGATCTGACAAGGCTGATTGAATGCGTTCGGATTGCCGAACCAACTCAGCTTGCCGTTAGCATCGGTGTGCAGTCCAAGCTTCAAAGGCTGGCCTGGCACGCGGATAACACCGCAGTTCAAACCTGCCGCCGTAGTTGATGGACAACTGAGACTGATGGGCTGACCACCCTCAAATGTCATCAGCCAGTTAAAGCTCCAGCCCCCGATCACTTGGTTTTTTATCCCCGAGGCGTCAGACATGAATTTCTGGCCCCTGCCGAAGGGCAATTGATAGCCCCCGCTAAAATGGAACACGTTTCTTATGTCGAAGGGGGCCAGTCCGTAATCCCCGTGGATTCCGAAACCGGGAACATCTGGCGCACGGTATCCCTGTAAACTCCCGCCATTGAGCAAGTCATGCGCGTCCGTCAGTGTCTTCGAATACGTATAGGTTACCAGGAAGTTCAATCCATTCGCGAACCGCTTTTCCAGCGTCACCAGCAAACCGTTGTAGTTGCTGTTTCCTTCGGTTGCTGCATAGCTTGGATTCTGTCCCAAACTCGGGTAGGGAACCAAGCTCGACGTCGGAGTGTTGTAGTACGCGATTGTCGAGACGCTATTGTTGTTGTTTGGAAACACTTCCAGATGGCGCGCGTTCGTACCCACGTAGCCCGCTGTTAACGCCAAGGTAGGAGTGATCTGGTATTGCATCGTTAGGTTCGCGCCCATGTTGTATGGGGTCTGGTAATTGAACTGAATTCCCAGCAGTGCCAGGCCATTGGCATTCACCAGGAGTGGGTTGAGTGGCGTACACGAGAATCCCGTTTCAAAGGTTGCTGAACCGCCGGGACCCGCCGTGGGACAAATGCTACCAGACGTCGTCGTGAATACATACGGGCTGACGCTGTTGGGTGCCGGGAAGTTAAACTGGAATTGGAACGGATAGTTTTCACCGATATTCGGCGAATATCCGCGATTCTCAAAGCCGTTATAGAAGATTCCCCATCCCGCTCGCACCACCAGTTTTGGAGTGGCCTGGTAGGCAATTCCTACGCGCGGCGCAAAATTGGTCGTTTGCGTGTGCCCCAGTCCGCTACCGTATGCGTTCGTGGTCAATATCGAGACGCCGGACTGCCCGAGCACGGAAATAAAACTTGGAGACAGATTGCTCGCGTTCGGCCCGTTCGGAATCAGGTATACCGGGTTGCCCAAGGCATTCGGCACATAGTTTGCCTGATTCGAGTGATTCTCACCGACCAGGCCGAAGTAATCGTAACGCAGCCCAAGATTGACGGTTAGCTTGGAATTGACCTTCCAGCTATCATTTACATAAGCGCCCCAGTAATTCTTACCGTCATCCGTCAATGCGATATTGGAGAGGTACACTTGGCTCGAACCACCAACGTAATTCACTCCGCCAGGTACGCTGGCGGCGGTTGGAGTCAGGAGGAAGTCCGCGCGGCCGGTGTTTCCTGAATTGGAACCTCCGGCGACATCCGTGAAGGCACCGTTGTAATCATATTCACCATGCGACCACGGCGGCTGCAGGGTCGTGAACTTCACGTGCTGCCATTCAAAGCCCATCTTGAAGGTGTGTTTCCCAAAAATCTTGGTGACATCGTCCGTCAGCTGCAGGGTCTGGCTAACCTCGTTGGAGGGCAAGAAGGCGTTGCTCCCCAAGGTTGACAAACCGCCAATGCCGAACGCCGGGAGACCTCCATTCCCGGGCACTTGCGGAACATCCTGAATGCCATATTGCGCGGGGATTCCCAACTCGTTCGACACAGGCCCTTCGCGCGTTGTATGCAGGTAGTTAAAACCAATTCGTCCCTCGTTGATCAGCGTCGGTGAAAACGTGTGTGTCCAGCCGAGCGCGCCCTGCTGCGCGATCGCTGTCTGATTGCCCTGTTGGAAGGCACCACCGTCCGCCACCCCGCCGAAAATACCGGGTATGAATTGCGGGTCGTCTACATAGCTGAATCGGAAGAACACTTGATTCTTGTCGCTGATATTGGCGTCCATGCGGACGTCAAAGGCGTTGCGATGTTCATACAGCTTCGGAGAATTCGCATAATTGGTGAACAGCGAACTGGTGGTGGGAAGCGGATAAAGTTTCTCCAGCGCAATGGCATTGGGATCTAACCGTCCTACCGGGATCTGATTTAGTCCACACGCCGCTATGTTGCCTCCACCGAAATTGGTTGTGCCAAACGGGCATGCCGCCGTCCCCAAAACACCGAATGGATCGCGAACATAACCTGTCGAGGCTGCTACCAAGCCCGTTATTGGATCGACCTGACCTGCACTTATGGCTCGAGTCGTAGCTGGATCCAGGATGGTCCCCAATGGAAGAGTGCGGCCCAGAATGTCTGTCTGTGCCTTGCCACTGGCCTGACCGGTGATGAGATCCGTAAAGTTGGTGAAACCGCTGTTCCGCTCGGCAACGGTCGGCACCGTTCCAGTCTGAGATTGTCCCTGGACCCTGCGGAGCCCTTCGTAGTCCCCAAAGATAAAGAGCTTGTTTCGGCCGTTGAAGACATGCGGAATCACGACTGGGCCGCCAGCGGCGACTCCAAACTGGTTCTGCTGCAGGGCGCCCTTCTTGATGTTCCCTGCATTTTCAAACCAGTCCGCTGCATCCAGCACGTCGTTGCGGAAAAATTCCCATAACGTACCATGAAAGTCGTTGGTACCGGACTTGATCGTTGCATTCAGAACAGCAGCTCCCGAGCGGCCGAATTCCGCACTGAAGTCTGAGGTCTGCACTTTGAATTCCTGAACGGCGTCCACGGGCGGAAGAACGATGTAGTTCGTGCCGTTAAGGAAGTCGACGGTGTCGGAGTTATTGTCGATGCCGTCGAGCAGGTAGTTATTCTGCGAGGGCCGCAAACCGTTAGCGGCGAATGCTCCACTCGCGGCATTGCCACGGGTGTCTGCCTGTGGCGTATTCACTCCCGCAGCAATCTGGGCAAGGAACGTAAAATTCCGGCCGTTCAGTGGGAGATCGTTCACGCTGCGGGAGTCAACTACTTGGCCTACAGAGGCGCTCTGCGATTCCAGAAGCGGTGGTGCCGCGGACACTTCGATCGATTGCGAAACGCTCCCCGGCTTCATCGTGAAATTCTGTACCACGCTCGAGCCTACATCGACGGTCACACCCCTCGTCGTCTCCGACTGGAATCCCTGGTAACTGACGTCCAGCTTGTAGGAGCCAATGCGCACCGGCGTGAATTTGTAAACTCCGTCCGATCCCGTTGTCGTCGAAAGGCTGGCGCCTGTCCCCTCGTTGGTCAGTGTGACCGTGGCGCCGCTGATTACCGCGCCCGATGGGTCGGTCACCGTCCCCAAAATCGAACCCGCATCGACCTGCGCATACAGCGGTCGTGCGCCGAACAGTAGAATGGTAAGTGCAAGCAATAGCGCGAAACTGTGGCTGCTAAAAACGCTCATCCGAAACTTCATGCCGCCCCCTCACTTTTTCCGACTCGTCAGAATGCAACACCGTCGATCCGTCGAAACGCGCATGCGGGCCGGCCTCGGGAATCCCCCAAGGAATCCTGAGTCGTGGCCGCAAATGACGTCACGGCACCATTTTCTCCAACCAAATAAAACACGGAAATACCCGGAACTGGGTTTGATGACCCACAACCAGGCACCCCAACAAGACGAATTAACCGCTTAACCTTGGGCGAAATTAATACACACTGTTTTGCATATTGTCAAGCACATTTTTTCATCTATACTCTGCCCTCGACAGGTTTATTCTCGCTCCCCGCGAACCTGCATCAATTGTCGAGGGCTGGTCTGTACCTTTATGGGTCTAACGATACGAGATGTAGCAAAAGCTGCAGGCGTATCTACCGCGACGGTCTCCAATGTTTTGAACAAACGAGGCAAGGTCGGCCGCAGAACTCAGGGTCTGGTTCTCTCCACTGTAAAACGCCTCGGCTATCTCCCGAACATACATGCTCGCCGCCTCGCTTCGCGCGACACGCGCACGCTGGGAATCATTGTCTCCGACATCGAAAATCCTTTTTTCCCTGAGGTCATCAAGAGTTTTCTGGCACGCACCCGGCAACTCGGCTACGAAGCCATCCTCAGCGACACCGACTACAATCCGCGCCGCACACAAGAGGCTGCCAGCCGCATGATGGCCCACAGTGTCAGCGGTGTCGCCATCATGACTTCCGAAATCAGCGCCCGCCTGATCAACGAATTGACGCACAGAAAAATTGCCGTCACTTTTCTTGATCTCGCCCCGGCTCGCGGATACGTCAGCACTTTGCGAATCGATTACGCTTCCGGAATCGAACAAATTGTCGAACATTTGCATCAACTGGGACATCGCAAGATCGCCTTCGTCGCCGGCAGGCCAAAACTCAAATCCAACATCGCACGACTGGAATCCTACGAAAAATCTATGCGGGCCCTCGGACTGGAACCTGGTCCGATCGTGCATGGTGACTTGCGCTTTGAGGGCGGGCTTGCCGCGGGTCGGGCCATTGGGCAAATGTCACCGATCCCGACCGCGGTGATGGCCGTAAACGATCTCACCGCCGTCGGTGTGATGAAGGGTCTTACCTCTGCCGGCTACCGCATTCCTGAAGATATCTCCGTGACCGGCTTTGACCGCACACGGCTCGCCGAATACAGCAACCCTTCCATCACCACCGTCGACATCCATCGAGACTTACTTGGACAAATGGCAGCCGACGCGCTTCATGAGCTCTGCAGCTCCACCAATCCACAAGGCCGGGAGTACGAGATTCCCGCCGAACTGATCGTGGGCCATTCTTCGGGACCAGTAAAAGCCTAGCAACGCTTCCCTCTTCGTCGATCCCTAAATCCAGGAGCCTCGCTGCAGTTTGGCCCAGTTTCATTTGGATGCTAGCATTCAACACTGGAGCGGAGATTCACGAGCATCTGGGAATGGGGCACAAAAAAGAGACTAAACATAAAGTTTCGCGCCGCACTTTCCTGGGAACGATGCGCTGGGCTCCCTTATTGTATCTACCGGCGCCTCTGCATTCCGCTGCACTTCGCTCCTTGTCTCCGGAAATATTCGAAGAACAAGGATCTTCTTTCCCCTTCGCGGATTTCCGTTTGACCCCGCACTATCCTGCGAAATCTCCGCTGGATAATGTTCTTCGTTATATTCCTCCTGGTAGCGACGAATTCGTCACGGAAAAGTATGCCGCCGAAATTGCGCAGCACTTGGAGGAATGGGGCCGAGAGCTACGGTCCAACCCGGCGAGCTCGAACGTGCTGGCAAAATTCCTGGACGCTTCACTCCAGGCCGCCTCGCTGATTCCCACGCAGGAGAAAACACTTCGTACGGGAAGTGGAATTACCGCCATCAGGAGGAAGTTCTCGAACGAGCCGCTGTTGGGTCGCGACCGCTTTTTGGCGCAAATGCAAGCCTACCTGGCGCCATTTACGCGTGTGGAAACGGCGGAGTTCCAAATCTCGGGAATCCAGCAGACAGCGGAGTCTCCTCTCAACGTTCGTATCGAAATTCGTTACGACCTCGTTGGCCAGCTCGCTGACACCCAACGCGAAGAGCGCATCGGCTATTGGTCCACGCAATGGCGATACTCCGACTCCGCCGGCTGGCGCGTCCTTCGCTGGACGGCGATAGAGGAATCTCTCAGCCGCGCTCGACAACCCATTTTCCTCGATGTCACCCGGCAAGCCCTCGGTCAGACGGATTCCTATAACAACCAGATGCTCCACGGTATGGATTATTGGCGCACGATTCTGGACGGCGCCGTCGGCATCGACGTCTATGGCAATCGCGGCCTCGCAGCCGGAGACTTCGACAATGACGGTCTCGATGATCTTTACATCTGCCAGCCCCCGGGCCTTCCCAACCGCCTGTACCACAATCGCGGCGATGGAACCCTCGAAGATGTGACAGAAGCCGCCGGCGTGGGAGTCTTGGACGGAACCGCTTGTGCCCTGTTTGCGGATTTTCAGAATCGAGGCCTTCAGGATCTCCTGGTCGTTTGTGGCAGCGGCCCTTTGCTGTTCGTGAATCAGGGTAATGGAAAATTTTCCATCAAGCCCGACGCTTTCAAGTTTGCCCAACCACCGCAAGGAACATTCACGCACGCTGCCATCGCCGACTACGACCGCGACGGGCGCCTGGACGTTTATTTCTGTCTGTACACCTATTATCTCGGACTCGACCAATACCATTATCCGGTTCCCTATTTTGACGCCCGCAACGGCCCTCCAAACTTCCTGTTCCACAACGAGGAAAACGGAATTTTTCAGGACCGCACCGAAGCTGCCGGACTGAATGTCGAGAACGATCGCTACACTTTCGCGTGCGCCTGGGGCGACTGCAACGCCGATGGCTGGCCAGACTTGTACGTCGTCAATGATTTTGGCCGTAACAATCTGTATCGCAACAACGGCGACGGAACATTTGCCGCCGTCTCCAGCGAAGCGAAAGTCGACGAAGCCGGAGCGGGCATGAGCGCTTGCTGGCTGGATTTCGACAACGATGGCAAACAGGACATCTACGCCGCCGGGATGTGGGTCGCGGCTGGTATGCGCATTTTTGGTCAACCCAATTTTCACGATCAAGAGCCGGAAAAGATTCGCGCGCTCTACCGGCAACACATGATTGGCAACTCGCTGTATCGCAACCTGGGGAACGGTCAGTTCCAGAATGTGGCTATGTCGGCTGGCGTGGAAATGGGCCGATGGTCATGGTCCACCGATGCGTGGGACTTTGACCACGACGGCTACGCGGATTTGTACATCGCCAACGGCTACATCTCGGGCCACAAGACTCCCGATGTCTCCAGCTTTTTCTGGCGGCAGGTCGTCGCAAAATCGCCAGCGAATGCCACTCCTTCCGAGAGCTATGAACGGGGATGGAACGCAATTAACGAGTCTATCCGTTCGGATGCAACCTGGAATGGCTTTGAGAGAAATGTCTTCTACTGGAACAATCAGGACGGCACCTTCTCCAACATTTCTGGCGTCGCTGGTCTGGATTTCATCGACGACAGCCGCACATTTGCATTGGCGGACATTGATCGCGACGGCCGGCTGGAAATCATTCTGAAGAACCGCACCGCGCCTCAGATTCGCATCCTGCATAATGCCATGAAGGACATCGGCGCTTCGATCGCGCTTCGCTTGCAGGGCACCAAGAGCAATCGCGACGCAATCGGCACAGCCGTCACCGTGGAAGTGGGCGGTCATCGCCAGATCAAGTATCTGCAGGCGGGTTCGGGCTTTTTGTCACAACACAGCAAGGAACTCTTCTTTGGGCTGGGAAACGCCGAAGATACTGCGCGTGCCAGCGTTCGCTGGCCGAGCGGTGTGACGCAAGTTTTTGACAAATTGCCTGCGAACCATCGCGTCGAACTCCAGGAAGGCGTTGCGGAATTTCGAGCGAAACCGTTTGCGGCCACGCCTCCAACTTATCAACATGGAAGCGAGCCGCACAAAATCGAACAATTTCCGTTTTCTGTCGAAACTTGGCTGATCCAGCCTCTGCATGCTCCGGTTTTTTCTCTCCCGGATCTTGCTGGCAACAGCCAAGAGTTACAATCGTTTCGCGGAAAATTTGTTCTTCTTCATTTTTGGGCAACCGCTGCACCCGATTGCGCCAACCAACTACGGCTTCTTCAGAAGCATCAGGCAGAATACGCGTCGCGTAACCTTCGGGTTCTGTGTCTCAATCTCGATGATCCCCAGGACTCCGCCGCAATTCGCTCTTTTGCGACCAAGCAGGGGATTTCCCTGCCCATCCTCCTCGCAACGCCGCAAGTAGCGGGCGTCTACAACATCATCTACCGCTATCTCTTCGACCGCCGCCGAGATCTTGCGCTCCCAACTTCGTTCCTTTTGAACCACGACGGAATGATCGTCAAGGTTTATCAGGGAACCATCGAGCCCGCGCGCCTGCCCGAAGACCTCCGCTCGCTTCCCGATACTCCCGCCGCTTTCCTCCAGAAGGCCCTTCCCATGAAAGGCACCCTGTTTCAAGACGAATTCCTGCGCAACGATCTCACTTATGGCGTAGCGATGTTTCAACGCGGTTATTTGGAACAGGCTGTGGCAGAATTCCAACAGGTGATTCTCGCGAAGCCCGACGACCCGATCGCCTACTACAACCTGGGAACGCTCTGCCTTCGACGAAACTCTCTCGCAGACGCGCGGCGCTATCTCGAACAAGCGGTTAAACTGCGCCCCAACTATGCCGAAGCTTGGAACAACCTTGGGATGGTGTCCGCGCAGCAGGGCCAGGAAGAGGAGGCCATCAAGAATTTTGAACGCTCCCTTGAGTTCAGACCGACCTATGTCACCGCACTTCTGAACCTGGGAAATTTGCTGCGTCGAAAAGGAAATCTACCTGACGCACAAAAACTCCTCCTGCAGGCTCTCGAGGCTTCTCCCAATGATCCTGAGGCGAATTACAGTATCGGCATGCTCTATGCCCGTCAGAACCAGCTTGACCGCGCCTCCGAATATCTAACCCGGGCCATAGAGTTGCGCCCGGACTATGCTGAGGCGCTGAATAATCTGGGCATTCTCCTCGTGCGCCAGGCGCATTACTCGGAAGCGAAGCAGCAGTTCGAGACCTGCATTCAGGTCGCTCCCACCTTTGACCAGGCCTACCTCAATCTAGCCAAGCTCTACGTCGTTTTGAACGACAAGGAAAAGGCCAGAGAAGTGTTGCAAGCATTGCTGCGCCAGCAACCCCAGCACAAATTGGCCCTGCAGACTCTGGAAATGCTAAATTAGTTTTTTGCAGATTCTGTTCAGTGTGACTGCGCGCGGAAGGGACGCCGTTGATGAAGATTCGCGGTTTTTTCCGGGACACAACCGGAATGACAGGCTGGCGAACGTGGCTATGCGTCATTGTCGTCCTGGTGTCGGTGATTCTCTTCACGCAGCCAAGTTTTGCCGCACAACAGACGCCTCCCAACAAGCAAACCGCGCACCCGCCGACCAAGCCTCCGTCCCCTTTTGCGGATGCACAAGAACTCCTTCAGCAGGGCAAGTTCGAAGATGCAAAGATCAGAATCCAGGAAGAACTCCAGCAGAATCCTTCAAACGCCCAGGGTTACGCCCTTTTGGGTCTTGTCTACACCGCACAGAAGAACTATCCGGAAGCTCTCGCCGCTTTCCAGCAGGGATTGAAACTCAATCCAAAGTCCACCGGAATTCACAACGACTTGGGCAACCTGTACGTCGCTCAGGGAAATCTCGATCTCGCCGAAAAAGAATTCCGCGAGGTTGTGCGGCTCAGTCCGGCGGACGACGACGGCGATTACAATTTGAGCCTGGTGCTCCTGACGAAAAAACACCCGGCGGAAGCAATTCCCTACTTGCAACGAATCCACCCGCAAACAATTGCGTCGCGCATCACTCTGACTAGAGCTTACCTTGAGGCAGGCAGAATCGCGGAGGGTTTGAAAACGGCGCAGGAACTCTCCGCCCAAAACAAAGAAAACGTGCAGGTCCACTTCACCTTGGGCGTGCTGCTGGCAGCCGAAAAACAACACCGCGCCGCGCAACTCGAACTGGAGCAAGCGAATGCATTGCGGCCTCAGACTTTCGAGATCCTCTACAACCTCGGAGACGTCTATCTGCAGGGCAACGAGTATACGAAAGCCGAACTCGTCCTGAAGCGCGCACTGACGCTCAAGCCCGATTCGCCCGAAACACTCTATCTGCTGGCGCAGGTCTACACCGCGCAGCAGAAGCCTGTCGACGCACTGGATCTGCTGGTCCGCGGCCACAAGCTTGCCCCTGAGAATATCGACATTATCTACTCCCTCGCGCGCGTCAGCATGTCTCAGAATTATTACGAGGACTCCATCCCCCTTTTGGAATCTGGCCTGAAGCTTGCTCCCCAGCGCGCCGACCTGCACGCCGCTCTCGGGGAAAGCTACTTCATGGCCGGCAAAGTGGAGAAAGCGATCGACGAATTCAAAGAACTGATCGACCTCGACCCGTCCGCGCGATCCTATGCGTTTTTGGGATTCTCCTACCGGCGCTTGGGACGCTTCGACGAAGCTCGGAAATATTTCCAAGAAGGCCTAAAGAAGGATCCGCGAAACTCGACGTGCCTGTTTAACCTCGGCTACATCGAGGAACGTCAGGGAAATCATGTGGCCGCCGAACATCTTTTCCAGGAAGCGTTAAAGGCCAATCCCGAGCAGTCCGATGCCCTGCTCGAGCTGGCGAATTTGCGCATCAAAAGCAAACAATACACGGAGGCTGCCGAGTTGCTCAGAAAATACGTGCGCGTGAGCCGCTCCCCTGCTCCGGGCTATTACAAGCTGGCCATGGTCGAGCGGAGCCTCCATCAAACGGAAGCCGCGCAACGGGACTTGAGCGTCTTCCAGACTCTCTCCAAGAATGCCTCCACCGGGCCTTATCCCTACCAGCATCTCTTCGATTATCTCGACAACCGTTCGAACCTCACCGGCACCGAAAAGACGCAGCTCGATCTCACCGAGTTGGCGGCGCAGATCCAGAAGCAACCGGACCAGCCGGAGAATTTGTACTTGCTCGCCGAAGGTTATCTGAAACTCGGAAAGGTTCAGGAAGCTCGCCAGGCCATCGCCCAACTCGACCAACTTAGCGCCGGAGATTACCGTACGCAAACCGGCATCGGTGTTTTGCTGGCGCGCTACCATTTGTACGACGACGCCATCCAGCATTTTCAGTCCGCCATGCAGGCCAACCCTGATTCTGACGATGTGAAGTTCGATCTGGCCGACGCCTATTTCCGCAAAGGCCAATATCAGCAGGCCCTGGAGGTTGCGCAACAAGTCTCCAGCGCTGGCCAGCAGGACGATGCCTTCCTCTCCCTGCTCGCAGACATCAAGGCTCATCTCGGCCAGCCGCCCGAAGCTTCGCAGATTTATCGCAATGCAATTCGTCGAAACCCCGACAACGACCAATATTATCTGTCGCTCACGTTGCTGCAGCTTCGCCAGAACGATCTGGGCGGCGCGCAAAAAACCCTGCAGGAAGGCCTCACGCGAATTCCAGGTTCGGGAAAGCTTCTCTGGGGACAGGGATTGGTTTCCGCTCTGGAGGGCAAGACCCTGCAAGCGGGGGAGCAGCTGACGCAAGCGGTTGATCTCCTGCCCGAGTGGTCGGGCAGCTATTCCACACTGGGCGTTTTCTACTATCAGACGGGCCAAATCGACAAAGCAAAAGAAGTCCTCAGCCGTTTCAAAGGCAGCACTGCTGGCGGCCTGGACGTAAATCGCATTGAAGAGGCTTTGGAAAAAGCGCCCGCCATGCCGCTCGTGGTCAACGAACCCATGCCCATGCTGGCTCGTCAGCAACTGCTCCAGTTTGCCCTTTCCATTGCTGACCGGACGCTCTGAATGCGGACAATCACCAAGACAAAGAAACTTTCCGCCTGCAGGAGTTATTTCATCCTGTTCATTGCATTCGGCGCGGTACTTTGGGCCAATGCCGCCCTGATCGCCCAATCCGCACAAGCCCCGAAGCCGAAAGATACTCCCATCACCGTCCATTTCACGGATATCCGAAAGTCCGCGGGCATCACGTTTCTGCAAGATTCCACGCAAACCGAAGAGAAATATTACCTGGAGACTATGGGCACCGGCGTCGCCTGGATCGACTACGACCAGGACGGTTTGATGGACCTTTTCTTCGTGCAGACTGCCGCGACCGACATTTACAAGCCGTCACACCCTTTGCGCTGCGCTCTCTATCATAACAACGGCGACGGAACTTTTACTGACGTCACGGAAAAGGCTGGACTGGCGGGTGAGGGCCACTACGGCCAAGGCGTGGCCGTCGGCGACTTCGACAACGACGGCTACCCCGACCTGTACGTCACCGGCTATGGCAATGCCATCCTCTATCACAATAACGGCGACGGAACCTTCACCGATGTGACCAGCAAAGCAGGTGTGGCCGACCAGGGCATGTGGTCCACCAGCGCTGGCTGGTTCGATTACGACAAAGACGGCTGGCTCGATCTCGTGGTCACCAACTACATCGACTGGAGCCCGAAGAACAATATCTGGTGCGGCGAACACCGGCCCGGTTACCGCTCCTACTGCCATCCCGGCAATTACAAGGGACAGAAAACCAAGCTATTCCACAATAATCACGATGGAACTTTCACTGATGTCAGCGACGCTTCTGGTGTGGGAAAGCCGGAATCCAAAGGCATGGGCGTGGTTCTCGCCGACTTTAACAACGACGGCTGGACCGACATCGCCATCGCCAACGACTCCTGGCCCAATTTCCTTTTCCTCAACAAACATGATGGTACCTTTGAGGATGTGTCGTTTGTTTCAGGAATGGCTGCCAGCGAAGATGGGCGCTATGAAGCGGGAATGGGAATCGACGCGGCGGACGTCGATCGCGATGGCTGGCAGGATGTGTACATCACGCATCTGGACTTCGAGTTGAACCGCCTCTATCACAATAACCACAACGGAACTTTCGACGACGCCACCTTTTCCTCCGGCATCGGAAACAAAGCCATGGGAATGAGCGGAGTCTCGATGAAATTTATGGACTACGATAACGATGGCTGGCCAGACATCTTGCAGGCCAACGGCGCAATGGTCGATAACGTGGCCCTCTATCACAGTGAAGTCTCTTACAAAGAACCGCTGCTGATGTTTCGTAACCTCGGCAAAGGACAGTTCCAGAAAGTCTCTGATTCACTTGGCCCCGACTTTATTCGCCCCATCGCCGGCCGCGGCCTGGCCACCGCTGATTTCGACAACGACGGCGATCTCGACATCGCGGTGAATGTTCGTGGCGACTATCCGGAAATCTTGCGCAACGACGGCGGAAATGCGAATCATTGGCTGGAAGTTTTGCTCATTGGCACAAAATCGAACCGCGATGGCATCGGTGCCTCATTAAAATTGACCTGCGAAGGTTTTGTCGCAGTGGAGCAGGCCAAGGGCGGCATGGGTTACATGTCGGCCAGTGACCCGCGAATTCATTTTGGCCTCGGAAAGCGCACGAAGATCGACTCGCTGGAAATCACTTGGCCCAGCGGCCAGGTCGATCGTCTCAGCAACGTGCTGATCGATCAAATCATCGCCGTCAAAGAAGGTACCGGAATCGTTCCGAAGAATTTTCCCAAGGTTCCAAGCCGATGACGGCCATGCACATACCGCGTCGGCGATTTCTTGGCTCTTCCCTTGTGGCGCTCGGCACAACGCTACTTGATGCCCTCGCCACTCCGATCTGGAAGTGGAATCGTTCGGCGATCCTCGAAGCAAAATCCCTTCCGCCCACGCCTGCGGCCTCGTCCGTCACTTTCGTTGATGTCGCTCGCGAAGCGGGTCTGACGATACCGAATGTGTGGGGCGGCCTGGATCACAAACGTCTCATCATCGAAGCAAAAGGCAGCGGCATCGGCTTCTTCGATTACGACAACGATGGCTGGCTGGATATCTATCTGACGAACGGCTCGCGCCTCGACGCTACCTGGCCCACCGGCGCCGCCCCTACCTCGCACCTTTACAAAAATAATCGCGACGGCACATTCACCGACGTCACCGAAAAATCCGGTCTCGGCCGCACCGGTTGGCAAACCGGCGTGTGCGTGGGCGACTACGACAACGACGGCTGGGACGATCTGTTCTGCTGTTTCTGGGGGCACAACATCCTGTTCCACAATAATGGCGACGGCACGTTTACGGACGTAACCCGCAAGGGCGGTCTCTACAATGAACTGGTTCGCTGGGGCTCCGGCTGTACCTGGTTCGACTATGATCGCGACGGCCACCTGGATTTATTTGTCTGCAATTACATCAAGCTCGACCCGGCCACCACCGCCAATCCCGGAAGTGCCGCCTCTTGCCAGTGGAAAGGGATTCCCGTAATGTGCGGCCCGCGCGGGCTTGCCGGTGACACCAACAATCTCTTCCACAACAACGGCGACGGCACCTTTACCGACGTCACCGAAAAAGCCGGAATCCTGAAACCCGGACCGCGCTATTCGATCACCGCCGTCTCCTACGACTTCGATAACGATGGTTGGCCCGACATTTACGTCGCGGTGGATTCCGAGCCGAGCATCCTGCTCCACAACAACCACGACGGCACTTTTACCGACATCGCCGTGGGCGCGGGTTGCGCTTACAACGAAAACGGCCACGAACAGGCGGGAATGGGCCTGGCCATTGGTGATTACGATTGCGATGGCTGGTTCGACATTTTCAAAACCAACTTTGCCGACGATACCTGCAATCTGTACCACAACAACGGCGACGGCACGTTCACCGATGAAGCGTTCTCCTCCGGCGTCGGCATCAACAACCAGTACGTCGCGTGGGGCTGCGGCTTCATCGACTACGACAATGATGGCTGGCCCGATATTATGCAGGTCAACGGGCACGTGTACCCGGAAATCGAAATGCACAGCCTCGGTCAAACTTTCAAAAATCCTCGCCTGGTCTACAAAAATCTTGGCGGCGGCAGATTCAAGGATGTTTCCTCTGAACTGGGCCCCGGCATCAGCGAGCGTTTCTCCAGCCGCGGCGCCGCATTCGGCGACTACGATAATGACGGCGATATCGACGCGCTCATCTTGAACATGAATGACATCCCTTCCCTGCTCCGCAACGACGGCGGCAACTCGCAGAACTGGCTCAAGATCAAATTGATTGGAACGAAATGCAATCGCACCGCCATTGGCGCCAGGGTGCGCGTCGTCATCAGCAATCACGCCCAAATGGATGAAGTCCACAGCGGAGCAAGCGTGATGTCGCAATCCGATCTGCGCCTGCATTTCGGATTGGGTAAAGCCCAGGCCGCCGATGTTGTGGAAGTGAAATGGCCCACCACGCAGAAAGTGGAACGCTTCACGCAGGTCAAGGCAAACCAGATCCTCACCATCCGCGAAGGCAGCGGAATTGTCGACGCGGTCAAAGCAAAGCTAAAGTAGCCGGCCTTCCTCAGCCCCAGGGGAAGATTGTCATCCTGAGAGCACCTGACGAGGGTGCACGAAGGATCTCAGCTTTCAATGTTCCCAGCGCTTCTGTTCTTTCTTGTAATCCTGGCTACGGATGAATCCGCGCAGCCCACCCGCCGCCCGGCGCCATTTTGATTTTCAACTTCGTCCCGCGATTCACCTGCGACTTCACCAGTTTGTAGTCGCTCGCCATGCGGTCGGCGTTCTCGCCGTCCTGGTAGGCATCCATCTGAAAATTACCTTCCGGCAGAAACGAGAAATCAATCTGCAGTTCGCGTGCCGTCCAATTGTTCATCGCACCCACATACCAATCGGAACCATTTCTCCGCGCGATCGCCACGTATTCCGCGATTTTTCCATCAAGCGCCTTCGATTCATCCCACTGCGTAGGCACCGCCGCGAGGAACTCCATCGATTCCGGTTCGCGCACGTAATTCGACGGGCTGTCCGAAAGCATCTGCAAAGGACTTTCGTACACCACGTACATGGCCAATTGCTGACAACGCGTCCCGAGCGCCATCGGGCGGTGCATCAGAGGCGCGAAAGTAGTCCTCGTCGCATTGAGCATCGCGCCCGGCGTGTAATCCATCGGGCCAAGGAACATCCGCGTGAACGGCAGCGTGACGTTATGCTGCGGCTCGGCCTCCGCGCTCCACTTGCTCCACTCCATCCCGCGCACGCCTTCCGTGCTGATCAGGTTGGGCCAGGTGCGCGTCATGGTTGCTGGTTTCTGATCGCCGTGGAAATCCACCAGCATCTTGCGCTTCGCCGTTTCCCTGCTGACCCGGTGATAGTAGTTGATCAGGATCTCATCGCTGCGCTGCATGAAATCGACCTTGATTCCCTTGATGCCCCATTTCTGATATTGATCCAACGCGGGAATTAGTTGGTCGTCCAGGGTTTTCCACACTACCCACAAGATCACCCCAACATTTTTTTGTTTCGCGTACGCCGTCAACTCTTCCATATTGATTTCCGGCACGACTTCCAGCACATTTCCCAGTTTGTACCAGCCCTCGTCCAGGATGATGTACGGAATTTCGTACTTGGCGGCAAAATCAATGTAGTACTTATACGTTTGCGTGTTTATCCCAGCCTTGAAGTCCACGCCGTAAACGTTGTTGTCGTTCCACCAGTCCCACGCCACCTTGCCCGGCTTGATCCAGTTGGTGTCCTGCACCTCGGACGGTTTCTCCAGTAACCACACCAGCGGACTGGTCAGCAAATCCGCGTCCCGGTCGGCGATGCCGAGCACGCGCCACGGAAAAGTGCGCGTACCCGTGGTAACCGCGATGTAAGCGGCGCTTTCCACAACTTTGTAATCACGATCGCGGAACAGTTGTTCCTTCAATGGATAAGGCGGAAAAGCCGCGTTAAGTCCGGTTCCACCCGTTCCCAACAGCCACAGTCCCGGATATTCCTCTACATCCGATTCCGCTATAGCCACCTTTGCGCCTTCACCTACATCCACCACCGCCGGCAAGCTCGCCAGGAACTCTGGGTTGATCTCCAGCAAATGTTGCGGCACATATCTGCGCTCATTGTGCGAGAAGAAACTGTCCTCTTGGGGATAGAAGACTATGGAATTCGCCGTGAACCGAAAATTTGCTTCCTCGCCGTAGATTTTCACCTGCTGCGCCGGCAGAGATGTCTCGAAGCGGTAAGCAACGCCCTCGTTATACGCTCGAAATGCCACGGCATATCCGCCTTCCATGTCCAGGCGGAGTTCATTGTAATTGTCGCGAATCTTTGCGAATTTTTGCCGTACCACCGGCTCCAGCATCTGGTCGTTGTGGCGTTCCTTCGATCCAGTAACCTTCACCTCGCGTCCCAATACCTTATGGTCGACGTCCATCGACAGCGAACTATCCTGCAGAATCGCTCTGCCGTTCAGTACCACGTCGTAGCGAATCCCTTGCGCCGTGCGGATTCTCACTTCGATTCGTTTATCTGGTGAGCGCAAATCATAGCTTGCCTGTGCTTTGGCTGACATCGCCAGCCCAAACACGGAAACCATCATCAAAAGAGACTTCCACCATAACCTGTTCATGGCGCAGTTCCCTCTTTCTGCTTTCTCGAATTACGATGACACTCGGCCAACTCGCTTCGCGCTAGGCCATTTCGGGAGCGACACTCACAAGCTCAAATTGAATCTTCTGTACTCCGAGGACTGGGTGTGTCGCGGTCAGTTGCACCGTTCCCGCTTGTTCTTTCGCGCGAATCCAAATGGCGCCGGTGCCGCCTATCAACGCAAACGGATTGTCGCCGATGATCTCCGCCGGGCCTTCGAGGTCAAGCTTGATCGCGTCGTTTGCGAACGGCCGGATCGCGCCGTATTCATCCGTCACGCGAAGAACCACGCGCGTCGTGTCGGCTCCGTCCGCATTTAACTTTGTGTCATCGGGCAGCAGGGTGAATTTCTGATCGATGCCCTTACCCGAAAGCGTCTTGGTAATCACCTTCTTGCCCTGTATGTACCCTTCAATCCGAAGGTCGCCAAATTGGTGTCCGGAGGCCTGCAAATTCGCGGTGAACGGCGCATAGCGCAGGTGTGGAAATTGTGTTTTGTCCGGGTCGACTTCGGCCACCAACTTATCGCCGACATAGAATTTCAGGTGGTCGCAGTTCGAACAAACCATCCCTGTCGTGAATCCGATCGATTCATCGCCACGCGCCCAATGGAACGCCGGTTCCAGAACAATTTCTTCCGAAGGATCGCACTGCGACTTATAAAATCCCGCCGCGGGCTTCGGCTCACGAAAAATGTCGGTCACACCGTGGTAACAGATGCGATCGCCGCTGCCGAAATCGTAATGGGTGTTGTAGTCGAACGCGCACCAGCCGATTCCGCCGGCATATTGCGGATCGGACGCCAGTTGATCGTGAACTCGCGCATGCCGGATGGTGTGCTCCATCAGCCGCTCTTTATTATCGATGGTCTTCGTCGGATACGTGTGGCCGACAAACTCGGTGTTCAGGTAGCGTGGATGATTGGGCGGCTTCAACGGCCAGCCGAAGTCGTTCATGGTGAACACGTCTTCCAGGAATTCCGATTCCTGGAAATAGCGAATCCCGCCGGTTTGACGGGTTGGATCGAGCTTGTGAGCAAGCGCGTTGGTGCGCGTGTAGAAGTTGTGATCGTCTTTCGATTCGTTGATGCGTACGCCCCACAGGATGATGCTGGGATGATTCCAGTCGCGTTCGATCATGCGTCTTACATTGTCGATGGAAATCAGCTTCCAGGCTTCATCGCCAATGTGCTGCCAGCCGGGAATTTCTTCCAGCACCAGCAGCCCCAATTCATCGCACGCATCCAGGAAATGCCGGGATTGCGGGTAGTGCGATGTGCGCACAATGTTGCACCTCATCTTCACTCGCAGGATTTCCGCGTCGCGCCGCTGCGGCCGGCCCGGCATGGCTTGACCGACAAATGGAAAAGTCTGATGGCGGTCCAGTCCTCGCAGTTTGATCACCTTGCCATTCAATTTGAATCCATGGTCGGTGAATTGCGCCTCCCGAAATCCAATTCTCCGCGAATCCTGGTCGACCGTCTGCGTCCCTTTCATCAGTCGCACCTGAACGGAATACAGATTCGGCGTCGCCAGGTCCCACAATTTGATGTTGCTCAAATTTTCAAGCAGGACGGTGTGTGCGACCGGTTCGGTCGTTGCCGCCGATGCCGGAACCTTCGTCGTACCTTTCGCGAGTACCTGAGTCCCATCGCGCAACTCAACCTCAAGACTCATCGGCTCACTCGATGCTTCCAGGCTCTGCAGGAAACAGTCCACTTGCACTCGCGGATGCGCCGTCAGCACATCCATGGGTTTCGCAAAAATGTTTTCGATGAACGTTCCCGGAACCACGCGAAGCGACACCTCGCGGTAGATCCCTCCGAACGTCAGGTAATCGATCTGGTATCCGAACGGAGGAATATCGGGCCGCTCCGTCGAATCCACATCAACTGCCAGCACATTCTCGCCGGCAAAATCGATGTGTGGGGTCAAGTCAAACGAAAATGGCGTGTATCCGCCCTGGTATTCTCCCAGCCGCACTCCGTTAATCCACACCGTTGACGCCGTCATCACGCCTTCAAAGTCCACAAATACGTGCTTCCCGCGCGCTTCCGGCGGCAGCTTGAAACGCCGCCGGTAAATGGAAACGAATTCGTAGTCCTTGTCATCGAAACTGTGCCAGGGCAGCTTGATGTTGGTGTGCGGAACAACCACTCGTTGAAACGAGGCGTCATCGAAAGTTTTGTCGTGCGCCCCTTCAACGAACTTGGGGTTGTAGCGCCAGTTACGATTGATCGGCAGAATCAGCCGTCCCCCAGTCGCAGAATCGCCACCTTGCTGCGAACTTTCTGCTAACGCACGATGCGCTAAAGTAGCGCCAGCAATCACCGTGCCAGTCGTTTTCAAAAAATCACGTCGGTCCATGTCATTCCTTATGGTTTGGTCTCGTCAAAAACATGGAACAGAAAACCAGAACGGGAAAAGCTTAACAGGTCTGTCAACACTTTTCAGAAAGTCCAAGTTGCTTGCGAATGAAATTCCGCGAATTCCGTGGTGAAATCCGGGCCATTATCCTGGGTACCACGTGTGCCGGCGATCGTCTGGAGTCCGCTGGTAGGTCCACGCTTCTTCGATCAGGCACTTCAGATCAAACCGAGGCCTCCAACCCAGCAGGAATTTCGCTTTGGAATTGTCCAGCCATGTTGAATGATACGGAGTTTTGATCTCCACCGAAGAAATTCCTCGTGTCTGCCGCAGATACTCGGCGACCTCGCGGTAATCCACCGGTTCATCCATACAAATGTTGAAGGTCTGCTGACGCGCCTTCGGGTGGCCGATCGCTTTCAGGATAGCATCCGCCAGATCACTGATGTGCACGAAATTGCGTTTGACGGGAACGCCGGCGGAATCAAGCATCACGGGCACCGCCCCGCTCTTGCGATAGGCGTCGGCCTGCTCGGGCCTAACCAGGTCGCGCCAACGCGGGCCACCGAAGACGTCATCGCCAAATGAAAGCGAGTATTTAAAATCATCCTTTTCCATGATCCATGGCGCTCGTAGACAGCATCCGTTGAGATCGTATTGGATGAAATATTGCTTCAGCATCACCTCTTCCAGGACTTTCGATAGCGCGTAACATCCAGGATAAGAGCTATGTTTCTGCTGTTCCGTGATCGGGACTGGATGCGGGTAGAAAAAGTGGCCGACGGCAGCGTCGCCGCCGATCAGGATGAACTGCTGGAAGGAAGGGCTCGACCGGCACTCTTCGAGCAGCCAAAACAGCCCCTTAACTGCAACGTCGATAATGTCGTCAGGCATTTCTTTGCACGTTGCGCAGTGCAGCACATGCGTGACGCCATCCAAAGCTCTGCGCACTATGGCACGATCAGAGATATTGCCTTGGACAATTTCCAGCGTCGGGCGCGCATCCAGAAACCTGTTGTGGCACAGCGCCCGGATGCGCGCATCTTCGAAAGCTTCGGAACTAAGGACGCGCTCTATAACATTGCGCCCGACCTTGCCGGTCGCGCCAGTGACCAAGATCTGCATCGTTCATTCCGCCGTTCGGCGTTGATTTTGTTTTGGTGCAACTGAAGATTGAAACTCATTAGCATGTCGTCACGTTCCGACTGGCATTAAACGTCGCACAAATCGACGGCTTGCCTCAACGACGTCAGGGGATCGTGCGTGGGCACGAATTCATGGGCAACGTATCCTTGGAATCCCGTGCCCACAATCCCGCGCATCACGCCATCCCACTGCACTTCCTGGGTATTGTCCAGTTCGTGCCTTCCCGGAACTCCTCCGGTGTGGAAATGTCCCAGCCACTGACTATTCTGCTGGATCGTGCGGATCAGGTCTCCCTCCATGATCTGCATATGGTAGATGTCATACAGCAGCTTCACGCGCGGCGAGTTGACCGCCTCCACCACTTGCACTCCCCATGCCGTGTGGTCGCACATATAGTCCTTGTGGTCGACCTTGCTGTTCAGCAGCTCCATGCAAATCGTCACGCCATGATCTTCCGCAATTTTCTTCACCCGGTTCAATCCCGCAATCGTATTCTTGGCGCCTTCGTAATCTGACATCCCCGCGCGATTCCCCGAAAACGTGATGACGTTCGGCACTCCAGCCCTCGCCGCCAGCGGAATATTCTTGCGGAACGCTTCTTCAATCTTCGCGTGATTTTCCGGTCGATTCATCGCGCTCGCGATCTCGCCGCCTCCCGCGTATCCCATGCTGCAAATCAGGCCATAGCGTACGGGCACGTGGAACTCTTCCACATTCAGCAGGTCCACCGCTTGCAAGCCCATCTGCGCGGCGCTGGCGCAGAGTTCGTCCAGCGGAATCTCCTGGTAGCACCAGCGCGACACCGATTGCTTCACGCGGCCTTTGCGCGGAACCGGCGCGTTTTGCTCAGACCACAACGTCGATGGGACGGAAGCCATAGTCACACCCGAAAGAGTGCTCTTCAGCATGTTTCGTCGCGATACTCTTGTCATATCGATTTTCCCGAGTCTACCCGAGAAACGCGGCGGCAGCGAGTTTGTTCTAGCGAAAGGTTGCGCGCGGCTCGCATTTCAAGCCAACTATTCTTTGACAAGGTAACCTCGCGCTACTTCCTCAAATTGTTGTATTTGATTTTCCTGCCATAGTTGGTCACGGCCCAGTTCAGACGCCAGGATTCGCGCCACGCGCGGCGCCATCTGAATCGCTGCCCTCGCATTCAAAAAGAGAGCGCGGATGCGTCGCGCCAGCACGTCTTCCACGGAGCGGGCCATCTCCTCACGCGCGGCCCACACAACTTCCGCGGCGCAGTACGGCAGCGCCGGATGCAGAGCTTCGCCAAGACTCGCATCGGCGCGGATCATCTCCTGAATCAATGGCGCGTCAGATCCGTAAAACGCCAGCGATCCAAACCGCTCCGCCCTCTGCTCAAATCCGTGGATGTTCAGGTGCTTCGTCACGCTCGGACGTTCTGTCAGGCACGCCAGCGTTGCGGCCTCGTCCACACAGTGCTCCGCCATGTTTCGATAAGTGGTCCACTTGCCTCCCGCAATATTCACCAAGCCCGTGCGATCGATCTGAATCGCATGATCGCGCGAGAGAGACGCCGAGTTTTTCTTGTCCCCGGAACGCAACAGCGGCCGTATTCCCGCGAACGTGCTCAGGATGTCGTCCTTCGTCGGCTTCTTCGCAAGGTACTGGCTCGCCGTATTGAGCATGAAGTCGATTTCTTGATGCATCGGCACCGGCTCGAGGCTGGCCTCGTCCACCGGAGTGTCGGTAGTGCCCACCAACGTGTGCTCATGCCAGGGAATGGCAAACAGCACTCGCCCGTCACTCGTGCGCGGCACGATAATGGCGTGATCCCCCGAAAGAAATGATTTATCCAGAACGATGTGCGCGCCCTGGCTTGGATAAACCATCGCTTCTGCGTTTGGTTCCGCCAGCTGCCTCACCGCATCGGTGAACGGTCCCGTGGCATTGATGACAACCTTGGCGTGCCACGTGAATTCTTCGCCCGTTTCCACGTCCCGCGCCTGCACACCGTCCACCATGTTGTCCGCGTCTTTCGCCAGACCAATCACTCGCACGTAGTTAAGCAGCGTTGCGCCTTGTTCAACCGCGGTCGCCACCAAGTCGATCAACAACCGCGCATCATCAAACTGCCCATCAAAGTAAATGACGCCGCCGCGCAAACCCTCGGTATTGATGTTTGGCAGCCGTCGGAGAGTTTCTTCCTTAGACAGCAGTTCAGACGGGCCGAACCCATACTTGCCCGCCAAACCTTGGTAGAGTTTCAGCCCGATGCCGTAGAACGGGCCTTCCCACCACGAGTAGTTCGGCACAACGAAGGGGATCTCGCTCACCAGATGCGGCGCGTTCTGCCGCAGAATGCCCCGTTCTTTCAGCGCTTCCATTACCAACGAAACTTGCCCTTGCTCCAGATAACGCACGCCACCGTGCACCAGCTTGGTGCTGCGGCTCGACGTTCCCTTCCCAAAATCATGTTGCTCCAGGAGCAACGTTTTGTAGCCGCGCGCTGCTGCGTCGAGCGCCACGCCGACACCGGTCGCGCCGCCTCCGATAACAATCATGCTCAGAGGTTCGCGTTGCGCACGAGCTTGCTCCAACATCTCCGCGCGTTTCGTCGGAATTCTCCTCCCCGAAAGTTTCGTACCGGCGAGCGCTAGCTGCCAGCGGGGTGTTCGCCAGCCAACCAGTGAATCATGGAAGAGCGCAGCCGGTCCAGCTTGACTGGTTCGGCCTCGTGCCACAGCGCAAACTCACGCGGCGCGACCACATACGCCTCCGACAAATTCTCGGCCACGCACACGCACGCGGTGTTGCGCTGATATTCATCATAACGACTCGCGGCGAGCCACACATAGCGTGCCAGAACTTGCGCGTCCAAGGCGCTCCCCGGCAAGTCGTCCACCGCAGGCAGTGGGTTCACCTCATCTGGATTCTCGAACACCACCACGCTCGTGAACGGCTTGGGCTTGCTGCGCGCTCCGAATTGCGCCATCACGAAAGTCGGCCGCGCCCGGCGAAACGCTTCTGACGCGCTCCACTCCACAAACGAATTCCCGAAAATCAACGCTCCGTTGCCGCTCAGATACACCGATCGCAGGAACTCTCGAATCACCGGCACGGAAGCTACCTCCGGCGGACACCACTGTGCAACGTCCGCTTTGCGGAGGTGAGCATACACCGCGTCGGCGTCGGCCAAGTCTTTGCGCATGGTGTTTACTTCACGAGAAAAGTTCTCTCGAAACGCGGCCAGCCGCTCATAGCTCAGCAGCGTGGCTGACGATGCCGCTTTCCCGGCAGGTTCCTGCTTCAACGCGCAGTTCACTAGACCGCTTCCCGCATCCACAATCCACGTGTCTGCTGGAGCTGCGCTCGTCCGGCGCGACACAATCTCCAGGAGTCCTCCGTCACCCGCGCTCAGAAGTATTTCCGCAGGACTCCGAGTGTTGTCATACCGCGCAAGATTCAGCCGCACAGGACGACCAACCCCGCGCCATCGTTGCCATATTTTCGAACCGTCAACTGGCAACCGCTGCGGAATCACCAGCAGAATCAACCGATTTCCGCCAGCGTCCCCACTTTTTCCCTTTTCCGCAGACTGCTCCGCCGCGTCGAACACCTTTTGTACCGCTTTGCGCCAATCCTGAAAGTAGGGTGACCGGGCGAGCAGCGAGGAGTTCAGAATCGTCTGCTCGTGCGTGGAGAATTGCCACGCCCGCACGCCCATCTTCTCCTCGAGTTGCACCACCTCGCGGAAAAGTTCGGCGAACTGCTGCTCGCTCAAACTGGCTAAATACAGAAGCAAATGCAGAATCGACTGGCGCTCGTAAGGAAACAGGTATTCCCAGTCGCGCAGTTGCTGCTGGGTAAACGGAAGGAACGTGATGGGCAGGCGCCTCAGCAACCCCTTGTTCAAGGCATGCTGAAGATCTACCGGCAGGTTTGCCGGAACCTGGTTTTGCTCCACCTCGGTCGCCACACCGCCGCCTTTTTTGAAAACTTCCTACGTCACTAAACTCAGACTCGCAACTCCACCAGACGTGCGCCCTGTGACTCCATCGGCGGACATCCCAGCACGCCCGCCAGCGTCGTGCACAGATCCACGTGCCGGATTGGCCGTTCAATAATCTCGGGCTTCGCAACCGCCGCTCCCAGCGCCATCATCCATGTCGATCGCGTTGAGTCCGTGTCGCCGCGATGGTTGAAGAACCCGTTAGTCGTCGATCCATCCGGATCGCGCCCGAATTCCGGCAGAATCACCATGGTGGTCTTGCCCTGATATTCGGAAGTCGCCTGTATCTCCTGCCATAACTGGTAGGCCAGTCGGTCGCCGGTGCGAATTCCCGCTACGTGCAACGCGTAGGAACCGAAGTGCGCCACTTCCACATCCGAAAAAATAACGACCAACAGCCGCGGCGAAAATTTTCGCATCACTTCGCGGCTGACCAGGAAGGTAAGTTCGTCGCCCGACGTCGGCCCGCCCGATCGCACAAACGTCGTGATGGCCTCCTGAATTGTTTCGCGCACCCGCGGATCCAGCCGGTCCGCCGCGTCGAAAACGCTCCATCCCAGGCCTTCGTAGTTCCCAGCCTCCAGCATGCTTTCGAATTCAGTCTGGATCTTTGCGCGATCCGCCAGGTTTCCGTGCCGTCCCGCTCGCAGCGCGTTTGCCACCGCCGCTACCATCAGTTGCTTCGGGAAAACGACATTCGCCCCGTACATCGGCCCATACTCCGAAGCCGAACTTGCGCCAATCAGGTTCGTCAGTGCTTTATTGCTGGCCACCACCCACGTGTCGCTCTGCGCCGCGCCCAGCTGTTTCCGAAAATGTTCAAATAGCGTTGGCGTTGTAGGCGCAAGTTTTCCCCAATCGTCCACGCGCTGCCAGTTGCCGGTAAGAATGCTCGATATGGCGTTGAAATGCGCGGTTACGCCATCGTTGCGCGCGTTCGGATAGAACAATGACTGCGGCAGCAGGTCCTGCGACAAGTGCGGAATGTTCTCTAGTCCCTCCGCCGAAAAGGTTTCCGCGCGACGTACCCCGCCAAAAATCACCATCACCACCCGCTGCCCGGAGCCGCCAACCCCGTGTTGACCGCCACCGGCGAACGACGTTTGCGGCAAATTAAGCCCAACCAGCAATGCCGCGCTGGCACGCAAAAATTCCCGCTTCGATTTGTCGATGGAGGCTTCTGCACCGCCGGAAATAAGCCGCGGGACGAAATCCCTTGGTGGTTTCATTTGCTCCGTCTGCCTGCGTTGCCTGAGTATAACCCTTTAAATTGCCCACCGCATGACCCTGCAGCACGCCGCTAGAATCGCTGCGCGATGCAAAGCTTTGCCATTCCCTGCTCTGGAAAATTTCTATTTCTGACTTATGGGCTTGCTTAACTGCCTGACTCAAGGCATTTTATAAACCACCAGGGCGCTCTTCTCGCGCGTGGGTCACAATTCGGACATCGACTTCGATCACTACTAACACATCCAGCATCGACCCAGTGATCGTCTTGATGAATCACCTGCGTTCCGTGGAAAGGATTGCGAAATGAATCTGACGGCCATTGATTGGGTCATCATGTTTCTTTACTTCGCTTTCGTCTTGGGCATTGGCATCTTCCTCAAGCGTTTCATGAAAACCAGCACGGACTTCTTCCTTGCCGGACGTTCCCTTCCCGCCTGGGTTTGCGGTATCGCTTTCATGGCCGCCAATCTTGGCGCCGTCGAAGTGATTGGCATGGGCGCATCCGGCGCGAAATACGGAATCGCCACCAGCCATTTCTACTGGATCGGCGCGATTCCGGCCATGGTATTCGTCGGTCTCTTCATGATGCCTTTTTACTACGGCTCGCGTGCGCGCTCCGTGCCCGAATTCTTGCGCCTGCGTTTCGACGAAAAGACCCGCGCCTTCAATGCCATCTCATTTGCGGTGATGACGATTTTCTCGTCGGGCATCTCGATGTATGCCATGGCGAAGCTGATTCAGATTCTCCATATCCTCGACCTCCCGGTGGCCAAGATGGGCCTTCCCGTGTCCTGGTCCTTTCACCTGAGTATCTTCATTTCCGCCCTGATCGTGCTGGGGTACGTCTTCCTCGGTGGGCTGACGAGCGCGATTTACAATGAGGTCCTTCAGTTCTTCCTGATCGTCGCTGGTTTTTTGCCGCTCGTGCTGATCGGCCTGAAAGATGTGGGTGGGTGGAGTGGCTTGAAGACGCGGCTGCCCGAAACGTTCACTCACTCCTGGCTGGGCATGACCAATCCACACAACAATCCCCTCGGCGTCGAATGGTTCGGGCTGGTGATGGGTCTCGGTTTTACTCTCTCGTTCGGCTATTGGTGCACGAATTTCCTGGTGGTTCAGCGCGCGATGGCTGCGGGCTCAATGACCGACGCTCGCCGCACACCCCTGATCGCGGCTGTGCCGAAGATGTTCTTTCCCGCTTTGGTGATTCTCCCTGGGATGATCGCACTGGCGTTACCTAGCCAGCATCAAGCCGTTACCGTCAACGGCGTCGTTCAGATGCAGTCGGTGTCGGAAGACGGAAAGGGCCTTATCCCCGTCAAGATTGACGTCGCCACCGGCAAACCTGCGCTCGACCGTGACGGTAAACCTGTCCTCGACTACGATCTTGCCATCCCCAATTTGCTCCTTCACTACTTCCCCACTGGAATCTTGGGCCTTGGCCTCACCGCGCTCCTGGCCAGCTTTATGTCCGGAATGGCTGGCAATGTCACTGCCTTCAACACCGTATGGACTTACGACATCTATCAGTCCTACATCCACAAAGGCGCTTCGGATAAACACTACTTACATATGGGACAGTTCGCTACTATCTTTGGCGTCTTGTTCTCGATCGCCGCAGCCTATGCGGCCAATCGTTTCAACAACCTGATGGATTTCCTGCAATTGGTGTTCGCCTTTGTGAACGCCCCGTTGTTTGCCACCTTCCTCCTGGGCATGTTCTGGAAGCGCACCACTGGCCACGGCGCGTTTGCCGGCTTGCTCTCCGGCACCGCTGTGGCTGCGCTTCATCACGGTTTGACACTGCCGCAAGGCGACAGCATCGGAATCAAAGGCGGCTGGATTGCCGTGCTTCATAACTATCCCAGTGAGATGGCGCAAAATTTCTGGACCGCAATTTGGGCCTTTGTCGTTTGTTTCGTGGTCACCGTCGCGATCAGCCTCGTTACCAAGCCTCGCGATGAAAAGGAGCTCGTCGGGCTGGTGTACTCGCTGACGAAGAAGCCCAGTGAAGAACACTTGACGTGGTACCAGCGGCCGGCCTTTCTCGGTGTTGTGGTCCTTGTTCTTGCCCTGGTGCTGAATGTTATTTTTAGGTAGACGGGAGACTCGCGATGAGCCTGGATATTCGTTACCCCATCGGCTGGATGTTTAGTCTGTTCGGAGTGATCCTGGTGTTGTTCGGTTTGTTCGGCGATAAGCAAATCTACGCGCGCTCGCTTGGCATCAATATTAATTTCGATGCGGGCGTGGGTCTGCTCGTTTTTGGACTTGTAATGCTGCTGCTGGCCTGGCGCGGCTCCGCCAAGCTGAAGGCTGGCTCACACACCGCCACTAAAGCCTGATCACCAAACCTTCAGCCTGAAGCATCCTGGAACACCCTGTTTTTATGCGGGATTGCGGCGAGTACAGCTAGGTGGGACGGCCGGGAGCGGTTTCAAGTTCTCTCTCTTCCGCGCGAATGAAAAGAACAAGATCGCTTCCGGCCGACAAGCAACGATACCGAATTCCGCTCCGGACAGTTGTCACTACAAAGTCAAAAACAGGCAAACTAATTGTCGCCAACCCCGACGCCGGCCCGCCTAAACATCAGTAAGCATTCTTATCCGTGAAGCCTCGGAACAGCGTCAGAACCACGATGAACAAATCAAACGCCAGCGTCCAGTTGCGCACGTAATACAAATCATATTCCACGCGCTTTTCGATCGACGTATCCCCTCGCCATCCGTTTACCTGCGCCCATCCCGTAATGCCGACCTTCAGATAATGGCGCGTGTTGTAGTTGCCGACCGACTGCATGAATCTCTGCACCAGGATAGGGCGCTCCGGCCGCGGCCCGACTACGCTCATGTCGCCTTTCAGCACGTTGAAAAACTGCGGCAATTCGTCCATTCCCGTCTGCCGCAATATCCTGCCGAGTCTGGTGCACCGTGGATCGCCTTTGACCGTCCACCTCGTGTCGCTATCTTCTTGCGACGTGACTCGCATGGTTCGGAACTTGTACATGCGGAATAGTTTTCCATTCAAACCGACGCGATCCTGCGCAAAAATAATCGGGCCGGGCGATGTCAGGCGCACGGCCAAAGCAATGATCGCCAGCAGCGGTCCTGCAACCACGAGCATCGTAAGGGAAAAGGCCAGATCGAAGGCTCGCTTCAGAATCACATAGAGGGCAGACTCGGCTGGCGTGGACTGCAAATCGAGCATCAGCAAATCGCCCAGCGGAAAAAGCCGCTGGTGCGTCGGAATTCCCTCTCCTACATCGAGCACCAGCCGCACCGGCACGCATAGCGCCGCTAGCTGCGCGCGCAATCGAGGCAAATCGCCAAACGAAGCCGGCGGGATCGCGATGATCACATCATCAAATCCATTGCCGATCGCCAGCTCCTCCAGATCGGAAAGCTCATAGACCGGGTACTCGCTCACCGCACAGGACTGTCCAGGCAGCCGGATATGTCCCTTGATTCCGCACGGCGCCACCGCTCCAACAAGCAGTGACTCGGCAACTCGCACCGCAAATTCGTCCGCGCCAACAATCAGCAGATGAATGGCTCCTTTGTCCTTCAGCCGGCTGTTTTTCCAGTACCAGCGGAAGGCTTTTCGTAGCAGCAGGGTAAGCAGGAACAGATTGAAGCCGCTGATCCAGATGAATACACGCGAAAAAGTGGAACCGCGATAAAAGAAGCCGATTGCCAATACGGCGGCATAGGTCGTCAGGCACGCCAGCAGAATTCTGTGGCTCTTACCTCCGGCCAGTAGATGATGCTCCAGCGACGTAAGTTCATAGTGTTCCGCGGCCAGCGACCAGAAAACCGTCGTCAGCAACAGCAACCCAAAGTACGTAAATGGATCCACGTCGGCGGAATACTTTGGGATCAGATGTGTCCCGAATCGGAAGTATCCCGCTACGGCGAACGACGCCAGCGGTACCGAAAACACGGCCACCGTCAGTAACATTTGCGCGCGTTTTAGTCGGCCGCGGATCATAGCGACAAAGCGGAGTACTCCAATTTCTCGGATACAAATTGCCCAAACTTCTCTTTGAAATGGATTTCGTCGAATCGCTCTGCCTGCTGCCGGATGAAAAATGGGGAGAATCTGCTCTCCGCCGCCTCGAAAGCGTGGATTGCATCCACTAAAGAATCCGTTGATTGTTCGCGAAAGAATACCCCGCAGGAAGTTTCCACAGGCGCCGGCGCATCCGTATAAAACCCTTTCACCGTCTCCATCACTCCGCCCCGGCCCAGCGCGATAACCGGGCGTCCAAACGACAGCGCCTCCACCGGAATAATTCCGAAGTCTTCCTCCCCGGCGAAAAGCAGCGCGCGGCAATGCGCGTACTGCTCGCGGAGCTCTTCGTCAGACAGCGCCCCGCAAAACTTGATCGTCGGGCCGGCGTTCTTGCGCAGCGTTTTCCATTGCTCCCCTTCCCCAACAATGTGCAAACGACGCCCCAAACGATTGCAAGCCTCAATCGCCAGATCGAAGCGCTTGTAATCCACAAGCTGGCCCGCAACCATGTAATAGTCCTCAATTCGGCCGGCGAGATAACCGGCGTGCACCTTCACAGGCGGATGAATCACGGTCGACTCTCTTCGGTAATGCTTGCGAATTCGCGCAGCCACGTTCTGTGAATTCGCCACGAAGTGATCCACACGCGCAGCGGAAGCCGCATCCCACAAACGCAGGTAGTGCGCCACAACCGTAAAAATGGGGCGCGACACCGTGCCGAGACTCTTGCCGCCTCTGTAGGCGTGATAGAAATCCCACAAATAGCGCATCGGCGAGTGACAGTAGCAGATATGACAAGTCCCCGCGCCCGTTAGCACTCCCTTTGCCGGACCGGATTCGGAACTCAGCACCAGGTCGTATCCCCTCAGGTCAAATTGCTCCAACGCGAACGGGTAGAGCGGCAGCATGTGACGATGCCACCGCCGGCTGCCAGGTATTCTCTGCACGAAGGAAGTTTTGAGCGACCGCCGCCGCAGCACCGCTGACAATTGTTCGTGATCCGCCACCACAGCGAACAGATCGGCGTTGGGAAACATGTCCGCCATCGTTTCCACAACTCGCTCCCCGCCTCGCCGGTTGACGAACCAGTAGTGCACGATCGCAACTCGCTTCTTCTGCAAATCGAGACTGCTGCGTGGTACCAGCTCCGCCGCCTGCTCGTGCTCTCCTATTTTTAGGTTCAGACTCACGGCGTCCTGCTCGTCGCTCACGCTTTTCTCAAAATGTAGCGGTGATGCGCGCTATGTGGGTCCAGCTCGCTCACAATCTCCAGCCCCGCGCGCCTCACGCGCGCTTCAATTTCCGTCGAATTCCGGCGAATTCTCCGTATCCCCCGTCGCCAGAACCTCGGCAGTACAAAATCCGGCAGCTCCGTTTTCCACTGGTACAGAAAATTCTGTCCGCGGGTATCGAACTGCAAGTAAGCGATGCCGTTTTCTTCCAGAAGTTCGCCGATCGCATGAAGGTACCCTTCGATCATCGCGAAATCGGGAATATGCTGGAACACCAGCCACGAATAGAGAAAATCGACTTTACCTGCGTATTCTCCCGCCTTGTGCAACAGATCTTCGGGACCCGAAATGGCCGCAAGCGCCACGTTGCGGATGCCATTGTCGCCGGCGAAGGAAACAGCCCGCCGCACCATGCCCTCCGCGATATCCACTCCCACCATTTCCTCGAAATGCCGCGCCATCGGAAAAAGAAGCCGGCCAACTCCGCACCCCAGTTCCATGCCGATTTGCCTGCGAATGGCACGCTCCCGAATCAACGGCAGAAATTCCGCCTGCACCGTGCGCTCGCCGCTCTCCCAAAACTTCTTCGGATCAGGACTTTTCAGGTCGGTCAGGATATAGGTATAGGGATCAGCTTCGGCAAACTTCTCCCACACTTCATTCCGTGTTTGCTGTGTTCTATAACTCGGTTTCATATCCGTTATCTCCGAGACAAAATAAGGGGTCGAGAAAAAAGCTAGTTGGGATGAACAACAACTTCGCGTGGGTTCACCGTTAGTTTCGCGCCAGAAAACGGTAGTACAACTCGATATGCTTGCGAGTGAACTCCTGCCAAGTGAATTGCTTTGCCCGACGCAACCCCTGGGCTCTCAGCAACTCACGAACATCGCTGGAATTTACAACCCGTTCGATGACTTCCGCTAATTCGTCCGCGTCCTCAGCGTCAAAATAAACTGCCGCATCTCCCGCCACTTCAGGCAGGCTGGCAGCTTGCGAGCACACCACCGGAGTGCCGCAAGCCATGCCCTCCAGCACGGGTAAACCAAATCCTTCCGCAGTGGACGGCATCACCAGTAAATCCGCCGCCGCATAGAACTTTGGCAATAGCGCCTGAGAAACATATGGCACGAATACAACTTGGTCGGCCACGCCCAGCCTTAAACTTTCATCAACAATCGCACGTTTCCATCGCGCGTCATCCCCAACGATCACGAGTTCGTGCGAAAGTGTCTTGCGCTGCTGAAGATGCGCCAACGCTCGCAACAGCGTCGAAACATTCTTGTGCGGCTTCAAGTTCCCCACGTATAGAAGATACGGTCGCGACACTCCAAGCCTTGCTACCACGGACTTGCATTCCTGTTTGTCATATTCGGGATGGAACTCCGCTCCCACACCGCAATGAATCACCGTAACCTTCGATGCGGGGATTCCAAGTGTCTCCACGATCTGCGCCTTCGAGTAATTCGATACCGTGACAATGTGATCTGCCTTCCGCGCCGCAAAGTTCAGCATTGGCCGCGCATAAAGATACGACTTCATAGTGTGTCTGTAAGGCGCGCAACTGATATGGATCACGTCCATGATCGAAACGATCAGCGGCCCTCGGTGCATCACCGGAACGTTATAGTGCGGGACGTGCAGAAGATTGCATTCTTTCGCTGCTCGCGGAACAAGCAACTGTTCCCACAAGGTGTAGATCGGCGCATTGACAACCGTCACGCGCGAGCACCACTCTTTCACCCGCGTCGCATCTTCTCCTCTCACAATGGCGTGCAATTCCAGCCCATCTGCGGTATGGGCAAAACCCTGCAGAAGATTCTCGGTGTACGTCCCGATTCCCCCGATCAACCACCGCGCGTCGATAGTAACGGTTTTGGACATATCAGCTGGCCAATCGAATTGTTCCAGTGGAGACACTCCCTGCGTTCGTCAAGACGATAAGCCGCAGTCCAGTTCCGTTACCGGCGCCGATGCGCGAGATGTCAGCATCCACAATCCCGCCAACATTCCCATTTCCCGGATTACGATTGCCCAGGCAACACCGATCGCCCCAAACGCCCGTCCAAGAACCAGATCCAAAAGCACCGCCACTGCGGCAGTCATCGCAAACAGTCCCATCAGGCCTGTCTTGCTGTTCGTAGCGATCGCCAGATTCGTGTAAACCGAATTCAGGAAGATGAACGGACACGCCAGTGCCATCACGGAAGCGAGGGCGCCGCTGCGGTGAAACGCCGGCCCATAAAGCATGCCCATCAGCGTGGGCGCGGCCCAAAAGGCAAGCAAGGTGCACGGTGTCATGGTGATCGCAATCCAACGCACCCATGTCCGTGCATAACTTCTCAGACTTTCCGGTGACGGAGACTTCCGCACCATCTCAGGAAGAACCACGGTGCCAAACAACCACGAAACTACATAAGCCATTGCAAGGATCGCGTTCGGCGCGGAAAAATTGCCTAACTCCGACAGCGGCACAAGCGCGGCAAGGACGATCGTATCCGCTCGCACGATCAGATTCGCGAGGCCATAGCTGACTCCGAATGGCGCGGATTTCGTGATGAGCTTCCAAAAAAACAGATGCTCAGGCCACGTTGGTCGCACTCCCGCCCGCGTCAGCACTATAAACAAAACGGCGAGTTCGAACGTTTGTCCGACGGTAAGCCCAAACAAGAGCCAAAATATCCCCCAGCCTTGCGCGTACACGAGCCAAATCCAAATCAGCAGCAAAAAACTATGGATGCCCTGCGTTGCCCCGATCAGATTCGCTTTTGAACACCCCTTCAGGACCGACATCTGCAGCTGCGAATAAGATTGCAGCACCGTGCGCAACGTAATCCATACCGCAATGGCCCACACCAACGGCGCGACGTTGACCCACAGGCCAATCCCGGCCAGAAGCAATGCGGCCGCGGCGATCAACATCGTCTTGCACAGGTACAATCGCCCCAGAATTTCGCCGCGCGCACTGCCACCTTGGCTCAGTTCCGTGATTGCGGAGGTTTGCAGCCCGCTATCCGCAAACATGATCACCACCGTCACCACCGCCAGGCAGGCTGTGTACGCGCCGAGAACGGCGCCGCCAAAAACGCGCGCGATGAGCAGCGTCGCCGCAAGGTTGGCAGCGCGCACAGCCGCTTCGCCACCAAGAACGCTCACAAGATGTTTGAAAGTGTTCCGCATAGCGAGTTCTGTAGGTAATTTGATTGGTGCCCGTTGCATTCACTGCCAAAAACCAACAATTGTCATGTGCTCAACAACGCTCGTAACTGTGCAGCCTCGGGGCGCTCTCTGCTAGCCCACGCAACTCCAAGAACCACCATCGCCCCTACCTTGATCGAGGCGGCGGCTTGCGTTCCCGCGAGGTACACCAGAAAACAGATCCACACAAAGCACAACGCCGCTCCGTAGTTCATGAACCCCGGCTTGTTTTTCCCTGTTGCCTGAATCACAAGTTCGCACCACCCAACCGCCAGGCCCCACAAGAAGCCCACGGCAATCGCGCCTACATAACCGAAGTTAATGTACCCTTCGCCCATAACCGTCAGCCGGAGGCCGCCGGTTTCGCTGGTTTCATCTAACCCGATGAGTTTCGTACTGATCGCGCGGAGGCTGTGACGGCTGCTCCAGTCGCTGGCGATACTGGGCAAAGGAATCAGTGCCTGTGCGAAAGTTGTGCCCTTCAGAGATTCACCGTGAAGCAGCGACAGCGTCCACGCCAGGTCTCGCACTTCGGGAAGCGCAGTGCTTGAGATCATCACGATCTGCCGAGGGCTGGTATCCATAGCAATGATGCCAATCAGAAAAATGCATTGAGAAAGTATGTAGATGATGGCCACGCACACCAGTACTTTGCGTGTGACCTTGTACACATTGCTGCGTTCAATCCCAACCAGAATCAAAACAACCAACACAACAGCCAGCAGATTCGCGCGCCGCAGTGGCAAAAGAAGGGCTATGCAACCGATCAATATTGGAAGAATTCTCAATATTTTAGGTTGCTTCCCTGCCCCAAAGAGAACAAACGGAAGCGAAACAGTGACTAAATCCATGGCGCGATTGACCAGCCACTCGTCCTCCGCCGACCCGCTCAAAATACCGCTCGTGATGTACCGCATGACTGGCCATTTCGAAGGTTCTGACAGGTAATCTACGGCGCCCAACTTCCAATAAACAACGAACATGAGCGCCGACCCAATCAGCAGGATGATCCGAAATAATCTCTCCGCGACGTCAAAATTGATGGCCAGAGGAAGACCGCGGATGATGCCTGAGCCGCCCCCATTCAACTTCCACGTGTAGCCCACGGCGCCCGCGAATAAACCGATGCAGTTGATGAGCATTGCCGTCGCGTAGAAATTCTCAGCGTTGGATCTTATGGACGTATGCTCCGTTGTCAGATCCGCCAAAACATAGCCAAGCACAATGTGGATAACGGCAGACCAGAAAAAGAGAACACACAGCGTCTTTGTGGTCGCTAACCGACTTGCGGCAGTATGGCGTACGAGGTACACGGTCCCGACCAAGAGCGACACGCCAGTGAGCGCGAGCACCAGCGTGGCTGCATACTCCGTAATGCCCACGAGAGCAGCCAGCAACAATGCAAGAAGACAAAACACGATGATCAAAACAATGAGCTCCTGAGCTCCAGCAGAATTCGTGCTGTTTCTTTTTAGTCCAGCGGCTCAACATCCATCTGGTCCGCTTCCACCATCGCGGAACGCTGGATCAAGTCGAAGGAAAGTACCAATCGCGTGCGGTTCTTGAACCGCACGACTACGCCATTGAGCCCAGCCAGTGGTCCGCTTTTCACCCGCACGCGGCTTCCAACACTCGGGTAGGGGTACGGTTCTACGTCGGCTTTATGGTTCATGCAGCGTCGCAGGAACTGAATGTCTTCCTCGGGCATACAAACCGGCTGATTTCCGAAACCTACCAAACTGGCAATCCCTGGAACTTCGAGTACCCGCACTCGTTCTCGCAACGACGTGCGCACGAACACGTAACCCGGAAATAGAGGCCGCATTAGATTCACCTTACGGTCTTTCCACTGCCGCATTGAACTGTAGAGCGGAAGAAGTTGTTCAATGTTTCTCAAGTGCAATTGCTCGGCAACTTTCTTTTCGTGATTCGGCTTCGTGTAGGCGGCATACCAGTGAACTTCCTCCCCGGTTGACGATACTCGTGGCAGACATTGAAAGTTCGTTTGAACCGGCATCGTCATTTACCTTTGTCACCGCTCTTCCTTCGAAGAACACAGCTTCGCTTCGTCACTTACAGGGCTTATGTGACCTACCCTTATCCATGAGAGGATTCCTTGCTAATCGCCTTCTGACTGCTTCGTTTCCGCCGGCCTTACTTCCCCGGCAAACCGCGAAACGAATCTTTTCGCGCGCGTGAACGTGGTGGCTCGTTGTTGCACCACATACTCCAGTTGCGGCTGCACGCTGCGAACCATGTTCAGCACCAGGATCTTTCCGGGATCCTCTGGGTCGGTTTTTTCCCAGTTGTCTTTGCCCAAAACCCAGAAAGCCCCCAGCACCAGTGCGAAGAGGGTGCCTAGGATCGTCATGACTGTTCGCGGCGGAAACACTTTTTTCTCAGGTATGTCGGGAGGGTCCAGGACTTTCGCGCTTGGAATCTCTTTGGCTTCCTGGACTTTCGCCAGCTCGTATTGTTGAGTGAGGATTTCGAATACTGTTTCTTCAACCTTAGTCTTTCGGTACAGATCCGCGTAGGTCACTCCTAGGAGCGGAAGCTTCCGGATCGATGGATAAAGCTCGCCATCTTTTCCGTCTCCCGCTCCCATCGCCGCGAATCCGGGTTTTCCTCCCAGTTTCTGAATCTGCCGGTTCAATTCGTTGACGCGTGCCTGCGCCGTGCGAACGCGTACGTTATAGTCCGTGTAGATCTGGCGAAGCCCCTGCAACTCCGTTTCCGTGGCGATCAACTCCCCTTCCAGCGCCGCCGCCGCTTCCACCATCGCTTTGCCCTGTTCTTTGATGTCGATGGTTGCGTTACTGCTCGCAAACTGACTGAATTCTTTTTCCGCCGACTCCAGCTCTCCCTTCACCTGTTCAAGTCGCCCCGCAAGAAACTCGCGCTCTCGGTGCGCCGACGAGGTATTTAGTTGATTCACAACGTCGTTCAATTCGGCCACGTATTCCCCCGCCATCGCGGTCGCCCGCTTCGGATCGTGATCCCTCACACGAATCGTAAGCACTCCACTTTTGTGGTCGATCGATACATCAGTCCGGCTCGTCAGCTCTTTTCTCGTATCCACCCACCGTTTTTCTCGGTACACCTGGCGGAGATCAAATTTGTTGATCACATCGTCCTGAACCGTCCGACTGAACAGAACCGTCGCGAACAGATCGCCGGAAGTCTTCATGCCCAACAGGTCACTGCCAAGACCGCCAAGGTTCGACCCCATTTTCCCCACCATGCCGGCCAACATCGCCAAGCCCTGGCCTTGCGGGGGATCCGGCGGCATCAGCCGCGTTATGGATTCGTATTGCGAAGGAATCAGGATCGCGATCACCGCGGTCAGAACCGCGCCCCACGCGGCAAATTTCAGCAACAGCTTGCGCGACTCCCATAACCTCCCGATTCGCGCAATCCTCTTCCCGCGATTTTCCTGCCGGTCCCGCTGCAACCGGCGCGCCAGCAGTTCTTCGATCTCCACTTCCCGCAGCATCTCGGCGGCGGGTTTTGTCCCATTCGCACTCATTGCACCGGCTCTCCCACACTCGCGCTCGTGTGTGTCATGGAAATTGGTACTGGGCTGGACTGTCTCTTCTTCCCCCAGTGCGGCAGGAAGCTCATTCCGATAGAAACCGTCACGCTTTGCTGTGGACCATGAGCCAGGATCGGATAGTTCCACTGCTCATACTGAACGGACGTGTTCAGATTCCAAACCTGGTGCAGCAACAAATCCGCGCTCACCGACGCGTCATTGATCGTTCCTCCGCCAGGAACAAATTCCGCGCTCACTTGCGCGTGGCGGTAGCCAAGTTCGAGGTGCGTGCGAGGGCCAATCCAGTAGCGACTCCAGGCTTGGTAGACCTTCCCATCCCGTCCCACCGGATTTCCCAGCAGTTGGCCCTTGTTCGTGTACAGATCGCGGTAAAAGCCGTCGTAGTAAATGAATTTTCCGGCCTGCTCAGGAAATGGCACGTCGGTGTACGCTGCTTCCATTCGCAAATCCAGCTTGTTCGACCCAGGAATCTTCGGAATATAGAGGCCGGTATTCACTCCCGCGCGCCGAGGGTCGGCCAACGGCGACGTGTTGTCGTCCGCCAGTGAATCCACGTAGAACGTCACCGGGTAACGTGGCAGCGGAATTCGGTACGAGACATCGAAGCCACCCGTGCGCTTTCCCGGATCGGTGGCTGGATTTTCAATCTCGGAAGTCGTCACGCTCGTATAGCTGTTCCACGCCGAGCGCAACGTTACGGGACGCCCCAAACCTCCCATCACCACTGTCCTCGAAAAACCAAATTCCAGATTCGGCAGTGGCATGAAGCTGATTTTTTCCCCGTGGAAAATAGGACCGGGCGGAAATTGGTGTCCATCCATGTTCCCGAAATACAAATCCATACGCATCGGGCCCAGGTAGCGAAAGATCCAGGGAAGAACTAGCGGCATGGTGCGATTCAGCTGAATCATCCGCATCGGCGCTGCATTGTCGCTGAAGTTCAGCGAGCCCATCCTGCTCGGGCCCCAGTACAAGCTCTGCTGCCCAAAAGTCAGTTCCCAATTGCTGAAATTCAGCCCGACATACGCATCCAAAAGTTGAAACTGACTTGTCGCCGGGATTCCACTCGCGGGCTGCACCGGAGTGTTGTCAGCCTGCGCGATAAAATTGCGTACCGGTCCGGAGTACGCGGGACCCGCTGGCGCAGCTTGATATTCCCCACGCACATACGCGACCCAACGCCCAGCCGTTGCCCAACCGGAGAACCCCGTCACATTGTTCAAGCCTTCCTGGTAGGGTCGGCCGAAGTCATTCGTCAACGTCTCCCCAAAATGCTCCGAGTCCGTCAGTGGTTTCCCTGCGATCTCGGTAAATCTCGTGTACATCGATTCGACGTGCGCTCCTGTGTTCCAGCCGCCATCGGCCAACAATTCCACATCATTCGAAAATTCTTGCTGCAGCGCACTCAGCAATCCACTCACTTCCGGCCCTTCCGCAAGCCTCCCTCGCATCGGCCCCTCGACTGCCGAGGAAGCCTCCGTCAACAGCCGCGCGCATTCCAACCGCGTCCACGGCCGTTGCCCCACGACGGCTGTATTCACGTAACCCAAAGCATTCAGACGATCGAAGATCGGGTACACCCAACTATCGAGCGGAACATACGGAGACCCCTGATTGCCCGGCTGCGAAGCGGATTCACTCCGGAACGTGTGGCTGAGCGAATTCCAGAACTCGCCTCCCAGTTCCGGATCGTGGTGCCGCGAGAACGTCTGCTGTCCGACCATGTCGCCCACAATGCCGCCAATAAACACGTCCGAAGGAAAATGCTGGCGCGCGCGAATGCGGGAAATACTGACGAGCGAAGCCAGGCTATAAACCAGCAACTTGGGAATCGGCCCCGGGTATTCGTGCGCGATCACACCGGCGACGGCCCAGGCCGCGGCCGCGTGTTCTGAAGGAAATGAAGTCCCACCGGTCTGGAAAAACTGCCCCTGGCCCAAATCTTGATTCGGCCGATCACGCTGAGCGGCGTACTTCATAGCCTCGACCACCACCAGACTGTTCACCGCAGCCTCACCCGCAAGAAACCCCGTCTCTCGCCAACGTTGGTCGTGGTTCTGATAGCTCAGCAGCCACATGCCGCCGGCCCCACCCAGCAGCGCCGCGACCGTCGCATTCGATAGGTTGTTGTATCTATTCAGCGTGCTAGGATTGTGCGAAAGGTGCCGGCTATACTGCGCATCCGTCTGCATCAATCCCGCCGTCACCCCAGCAATCGGCACGAGCCATTGCGTGTCCGAAAACTGTAGCCGTGCCGGACTGGTCCAGATTTCCTTCTGATCCTGCAGGAAATCCGTCCCCCATCTTCTCCAATCATGTTGTGCCGTGAACGAAGGCTCCTCGTCCACGCTGCTAAACCGATGCTTCGCTGGTTTTTTTTCTGGCTGACTGAGATTTAATTTGTCGCTCGTGCTTTCACCACTTCCTCGCACCTCCACGTCTTGCGGAACGCCCGCCGCGCGAACAAATGCACCGGCCATCCAGGTTGTAGCGAACCAGCCGAACAACATCGCAGCCACCTTGCTCAAATGCTCTCTCCCTTACGGATGGATGTACGTCACCGCAAGCGCGATGGAAGCCGCTACCTGCGCCGCCTGCATCAGCTGGATCCAGTTCGGCCCTCCAACCTTCAGGGCCTTCTCCGGAACGACGATCGTGTCCCCGGCCCTCAGCGTCGCGTTCATGGGATCGCCCATCCACCATCCGGATCCATTGTTCTTGGCCGAGATCACCGAGCCATCCGCGCGGATCACGAACACCGCCTTCTTATCCGCCAGCGGTGTTAACCCGCCCGCCTGGCTCAGGTACCATTTCGCCGAAAGCCCGGGCTGATAGTTGATAGCGGTTGGGTTGAACACCTGCCCATTCACAAGCACGTAATTCTTCTTCTTTGGCACGATCAGAACGTCGCCGTCGGCCAAAGCAACATCCGCGGCTGTTCCCTTCCATTCCTTGGTTCCCGGCTGCACATGAATCACTACGCGGCCAACTGGCTTGTTCGCCGCCAGTTGAGTTAACGTCGCCTCACTCTGTGCGATCGCCGTCAGCTTCGCGCTCTTCTGCTCATCGTTCCCTTCCGGCAGCATTCTCAAATGCATGCTCTCTGCTTTAATTCGCGCAATCAGCTCATCCTGCGATTTGTTCTCCACCTCGCGTACCTCGCGCCGCATCAGCACCGCTCCATACGGGTACGCCTCCACGGTAAACCCGCCAGCGCGCTCCAACGCTGTGCTTAGGTGCTCGCCCGGCTTGATTCCATACGTTCCCGGGTGCGCTAACTCCCCACGCAATGTCACTGATGCTGCAATGTCGCTCCATCCGGTGATCGGTTTAATCGTCAGCACGTCGCCATCGCGCAACGCCAGATTGGCTTTGGACTCGCCGCTCAAAGCGTCTGATAGCTTCACCGGCACAAACTCGCTGCTGATTTGTTCTTGCGCTGTCTCGGGATACCGCATCAGGTCCGCGGATTCGGTGTACGCACTCCGTTTCAATCCCCCGGAAACGCGCACTAGATCTTCCACGTGCATGTTTGTCGTCAGTGGATACCGCCCGGGCTTGGCGACTTCCCCTTTGATGTACACCGTCGCGGGATCAAGCTTCGCGGTGTTACGGTGGATCAGCAGACGATCGCGCGGTTGCAGAAGCACGTTCGCCACGGGATTTCCCGCCAGCGCCTCGCTCAAATTTACACTCAGAATCTTCATGGTTCCGTCCGGGTTCGTCCGGAACAGCTGCGCCGAATCCAGCGCCGCATCTTGAGAAACTCCTCCGGCCAGATAAATCGCGTCGCGCAGATGCGCCTGTCCCGATGTGTTGTACTGCCCCGGCGACCGCACCTCTCCCCCAACCCACACCTGTGGCGCGGGCTCGAAATCGTACTTGCTAAAGATTCGCACCGTGTCGAGCGGCTGCAGCTTCGGTGCATTTGCGGGATTCGCCAACGCCACCGTCAGATCGAATCCCTCCACGGTCGGCCTGAAATCAGGCGCGTTCAGCCGGATAATCTCCGCGTATTGTCCGGCCGGCTCCGGCAACAAATCCGAATACGACGAGATCAGTTCAGTCACCGTCATTCCGTCGCGATAGGAATAGCGGCCCGGCCGCAGCACATGGCCCTGCAGGTAAATTGCTTTGTCGTTGTAGGGTGCGATCGGGAAGATGTGGATCTTGTCTCCGTCTTGCACTTCAAAGTTGCTTAGTTTGGACGCGGCCGCGTCAGCTCCATCCTTCTCCGAAAGATCCAGGCTGAACATCGTGCGGTTCTGGTGCGCCACCAGCCGTTCCACTTCAACGTGCTGCAGCGACGCAGCCGGCAGAATTCCTCCCGCAAGCTCCAGCGCCTCTTCCAACGTTGTGTTCCCTTGCAACTCATAAATCGCAGGCCGCCGCACCATCCCTTCAATCGTTACTTGCGCTCCAGCGGAAGGCACCAGCAGCGAGTCGCCGTTTTCCAGCCGCTTTTGATCATCCACTACTCCTCGCAGCAGCAGGTCATACGCGTCCACCACTTCGATCAGCTGTTTCCCCCGATAGTGTTTCAGCGCACGCAGAGATCCGTGCGCCGTGATCCCTCCTGCGGCGACCAGCGCATTCAGCGGTGTGGAAAGTGAGCTGATGTCATACGCTCCCGGCTCCTGCACTTCTCCCACCACGTAAACGCGAACCGTTCTCAGCTTCGAAAGCGAAACGTCCGCCGAAATATCGCGATACTCCATGCGCAGCGTTTGCTGCACCGTTGCTTGCACGTCCCCTAGCGTTTTGCCGCTCACCAACATCGGCCCAACTTCCGGAAGCGAGATGCGCCCTTCTCGGTCCACCACTCGCACCATGCGTTGCGATACCCCGCCCCACAAATCGATCGCCAAGCCGTCCCCGGGACCAACCACGTATTCCGGTCCGACCGGCAAATCCATCGGCACCACATTGGACTCGCGATCTGCGTTGTTCAGAATAGAAACGCCGAAGCGTTCCGGCGCTTTTTCATGCGTGGACACTTGCACGTACATGTCGTACAGCGAGGGCACGTCTGCGTACGGACTAACCTTGTGAACAATTGCGCCCTGCGAAGGATTCACGACCGCTCGCGACGTATCCCCCCAATTGCGCTCCGCGGACGTCGTTCGGCTTCTGCCGCTCGCAGGAGCCAGCACGGCATCGTTCTTGGCGGGGGCAGCGTCCGAGTTCGAAGCATTGCCCCGCAACGCACTGGCAATACTGTCGGGGTCTAAACCGGAAGGTGGCTGGCGCGATATTCCGGCCATGGTCGCGAGCTGCACCGAGTCGTTCCCATCACCGCTGCTTCTCCCCATCGAGGAAAGCCCGCCGCGGCCGCCGGTCATTCCGGCTCTCATCAATGGCAACGTATTTGGCGAAGGAGGCAAGCCCATCGGCAGGTTCTGCTGATCCGGCTTTGTGCCGGGAATCTCCTCCGGCTCCACGTTGCGTTGCCGCGAACGGCGCTGCCCGCCTTCCTGGCAATCCGAATTTCGTGCGTCACAATTCCCCGTTTGCTGTAAGGTCTGCGGAGCGTCGTCCTCGGGCCTCAATGACGCTAGATCTTCCTGCGACTCGATTTGCACTAGCCAGCGCGCGCGCTCTTTCAAAACCAGATCTTCCTGTTTTGCCAGTGCGGATTCAGGATTGATGTTCGGCAACAAATATCCATAGCGCTGCAACAGTTGCGTCGCTACCGATCGAAACGTCACGTCGTCCGTCAGCCGATCGAAGATCGCCTGATCGGTCAAATCTCGGTCGTCTACCAGTTGCCCGTTTGCGGTCGCCTCTTTCGCTACCAACTGCTTCAATTCCACCAACAGGCCCGGATCCTTCGCCAACACCCCTCGTATCTGGTCCGCAGAAGCCGCCACTCGCTCGGCATTCTGCTTTTCCAGCTCGAAGGTGTTCTGCCTGGTCAACGCGGACACGGCATTCTGCTTCGCCGTCGTTGTTGTGGGGTTCTGTTGCGCGGCGGAGTACCCGCCAAAGGCGAGCAACGCAAGCAACAACCATGCCAATCTGCTTTTCACCTGAGTCATGGACCTCGTTCCTTCTGGACTGGACGGTTTCACAGCGCCTTCCCCGTGGAGTGTGGGACATTGCGGACGGCGCTCAGGATTCCATCGGTGGAAGCCTCAACGTCGTCGGAATGAATGTCGAACGATGCCCAATAACAAATGCTGCGATCCCGCCGCGAGGCGATCGCCAGTATCCGTACCCCCGGATGGTCCCGCAGGACCAGGTCGCAGATAGCCGGCCGCTGCTCCGGCTCATCCAGCCCAATCACCAGCAGGTCCGGCAGGGTCGCCTGCACCTGTTTCAGAATCTGCGTTTCATCGGAAACCTCGCCGACAATTTCAATGCCGGGCTGATCGCTCAAGGTGGCCAGTACCACGTCCCTCATCAGCTTAGGGCGGTTCGCCACCAGAATCCGCGTTGCCTTTTCCATGAACTTTCCCTCGCCCGACGAGTATCGGCGGGACCGCCTGCGGAAGTTCAGGTCCAATCAGCGACAAGGCAGGGTTCTAATTCGCACTAACGTCCGGGTACTCATCCGGACTATGAAAAATTGTCTGTTACAAATCTCCTCATCTCCGCTTGCACGAAGATGACTTCCCTTTGACTTCCCGGTGACAACTCCCGGCGACCACCTGTTTACGCTCGTAAAGGTTCCGCGAATTTCCGCGTTCCGCGGGACCGCCAGATGGATTGGCTCTTAGGGACGGAGAGCTGGGGGTTGGATTGCGCTTTATAAAGGATGGTACGCTGCAAAAATTACTCGGAATCGCTCTGGTGATGCTGTGGACGGCTGTGGGGCTTCGGGCGCAAACAAATACCCCCATCCTCTCCGGTGGTATCCAGTTCCTCAGCAGCACCGTTGGAGGTAACACCTTCTTCCAGCCGGCCATCGCCCCGGTCCTGGTTGTCCCTCTCGGCGACCACTGGTTGATTGAATCCCGCGCAGATCTGCGCGGCTTCATTGCCCACCAGGATGGGTCGACCGGTCCCTATCAGGGTCAATTCATTGGCAGTCTGGAGTATCTCCAACTCGACTACATCGCGAACTCTCATCTGACCGTCACCGTCGGACGTTTTTTGACCCCGTTCAACATCTATGACGAACGCTTTACCGCGTTCTGGATCCGCGACCTCCAGGACGCTCCGATTATTTTCCCCATTGGCACCCGCACAACTGGATCGAACAACGGAGCGATGTTTCGCGGTGTCATTGCAGCTCGCGAAGCCTGGGAAGTGAACTACACCGCTTACTTCTCGTGGCTCAATACTACAGAGAATCTGGAATCCGGGCGGACTGCCGGCGGAAGGATGGGAGTCTTTTTCCCGCTGGCGGGCGTCGAGGTTGGCGTCTCTTATCAGAGATTTCTTCAGGATGTCAATTACAACTCCGTAGGCACCTACTTTACCTGGCAGCCTCCTCAGATTCCCTTGGATGTCCGCTCCGAATACGCTCATTCGCCCGCCGGTCAGGGTTACTGGCTCGAAGCCGCTTATCACTTCTCGAAAATCCGGGGTGACAACTCTCGGCTCGGCCGTTTACAGGGGGTCGCGCGCGTCCAACAATTCTTCAAGGGCACTCCTATGGCGGGCTCCGACCTCCCGTCGGTGGACACTAACCGCTTTGATCTCGGACTGAACTACTATCTGCCCCATGATGTTCGCGTCAACGGCAGCTACGGCAGGCAGTACAGCTCCACCGGAAATGCCAATGTTTGGGAAGCCCAGATTAGCTATCGTTTTCTTTTCCCAGTCCTGCCAGGAGTATTCAAATGAGAATCACACTTTTTGCAGCCTCCGCTCTCGCGCTCTTCGCCATCTGTGCCAGCGTTTCCGGACAATCGCAGGCCCCGGCTCCGGCCAAGAAACAGAAACAGGCTGCCGCCACGAAATCGACCGCGGATCAGGAACAGAAAGAGGGAGAGCGCAGGTTCTTCGCGAATTGCGGGCGATGCCACAACATCCCGGAATCGATCTCGCCAACGGAAGTGAAAGCCGTTCTTCAGCATATGCGAGTGCGTGCCATGTTGAGCGCGCAAGATGAAGAACTCATCCTCAAATACCTGGCTCCATGAAATTTGTATCAAACCAAACTAAGGAAAACTTACTCAATGATTGTGAAATCTATCCCCGCAACACTCACGCTATCGCTTATGCTCCTTTTCTTTGCCGGCTTCACCAGCCCCGCGGAGTCTTCCAAGACCATTACCATCACTGCCAGCAAGTTCATGTTCGAGCCAAATGAGATCACTGTTAAAAAAGGCGAAGAAGTCACCCTGGTGATCCAATCCAAGGATGTTACTCACGGCTTGGCCATTAAAGATCTGGGCGTCAAGACCGAAGTGAAAAAGGGGCAATCCACTGAAGTGAAATTCACTCCGCAAACGGCTGGCACCTTCCAGGGTAAATGCGCCCACTTCTGCGGCAAGGGCCACGGTTCCATGATAATGACGATTCACGTCATCGAGTAACTGCTTCATGCGCGTTCACACTTGCTTATTTTCTCTCGTTCTCGCTTTTGCCCTTTCCGGGTGCAGGGCCACTCCGCCCGGAAAATGGGAAACGGCCACCATGACCCGCATCAAGCACTCCATCACCGTTCGCGGCAAGTCCACAAAAAACCCGCTCCCCGAAACTCCAGAGAATATCAAGGACGGACAGGCCGACTTTTCCCACTACTGCGTGGCCTGTCACGGTCTCGATGGCCAGAACACCGGCGTTCCCTTCGCCGATAACATGTCACCGCCAGTCCCATCCCTGAAGTCCAACAGCGTGCAATCCTACAAAGATGGACAGTTGAAGTGGATCATTGAAAACGGTCTTTCGCCCTCTGGAATGCCCGCGTCGAAGGGCATTCTGACCGACGACGAAATGTGGTCCATCGTCGTTTATATTCGCCATCTACCGCCCGCCGGCAGTTTAGGCGAGCCATCCTTCTACTCAGGCGAGTAATCGCTACGCAGCATTCTCTCGTCGTCTTCTAAGAATCAAGAATCTGCGTGAGAACGTCTGTTTTTCGGGAGGCAGGGCTTCACAGTTTGCGGAAAACTCTGCTCCTGGGGGTTCGGAGTGGCTCCGACATCAGTGCTTAGCTATCAATGGGCTTCAGCCCCAGAGGAAACGCCTTGGAATCGGGAGTGCATATTTTTTGGCCGCTGAGCGTCTGCTTCTTAGTTCTCACACAGACTCTCTAAGCTCTATAATGCAGCGAGCACACGCAGCGCTGGCAGATTGCATTCTTCGCGATATCCAGATTTTCCCGGAACGCTCGCCCCGCTTCTCCGTTGATAATCGATTCCAAACTCCCGTCTCGCAGGTTCCCGATCGCTTCATGGAAGAAACACGGCCGCACCGTTCCGTCCGTTTCGATCACTGCCGAAACCCACGGCGCATTACAAATCGGTGACTCTCCTGTTTTCAACCCCAATTGCACGCGAAATTGCCGTGCGATGCGGCGCAGCTTCTCTGGCGTTTCCGCGATGAAGCCGCACTCGGATTCCCTGCTGGTTTCCTGAACCAGCGACTCAATCTCTCTCTCGAGCACTCCGACCTCCGGAAGCGATAAGGCAATCTCTTCCTGGCGGCTGGTGGACCACAGCTGCGGCCGGTTAAATGCCGAAGAAGTCAGGTCCGCGGCAAGAAACGAAATTCCATTCAGATTCAGGCGCCGTGCCGCGTGAACCGTCTCCCGCAAATGGCAGTGATTTGCCTTCTGCACCGTTGTGCGCGCAGTGATTCGCATCTCCGGTCGCTGCTCTCTCACCGCTTGCACCCCCGTTTCCAACAGCGCGAATGCCCTTTCCACGCGGCGGATTTTGTCGTGGACTTCTGGCGGACCATCCAACGAGACAATCACGTCATCGAAGCCTTCTGCCACCTCCGATGCACACTTTTGCAGCAATAGCCCCGTGGTCAGCAACGTAAGTCGGATATTTTCCGCGCGAAGAATCTTGCACAACACCGGCAATTCCGCATTCATCAGCGGCTCGCCGCCAGAGAAAACCACCCACCGCACTCCCAGTCGCCGTATCGACGCAAGATGCGGCTCGAGGTCAGCCTTGCGGAACGCTCTCCCTTCCTGGGTCTTCCAGATGTCGCACATGATGCATCGGCAATTGCAGGAAGTGTGGGCGTGCACGACCAGCACCGGCAAATCATGAATCACATGGAAATCGCGCGAAGCCTCTTCGGCGGACACCGTTCGCTGCAGGCTAGTTTCCAAGGCTCACCCCCTTGCCGCCCAGCCGGATCTCACCGGCAAGATGCGCCGCAGTCTGCTCGAACAGCCACCGGATCGGAGCGCGAATCCATCGCACTGTTCCCTCGATGCACAGTGGCTCCATCCCCGACAGTGTCTCCAACGGCAGACGCTCGCTCATCTCCATCGATGCCAACTGAACCCGCCCGCCGATCACAACCAGTTCGATGTCCTCGAACGATAACTCCGCGAGCGTGTCACAAGGCGATTGTCCCGTGTCGCGAACCGCCATCAGATCGGCCCACGCCCCGGCGCGAACGCTCCCTTCCGCATTCTTCAGCCGAAGCAACTCCGCCGGCCTCACGGTCGCGGACTGATAAAGCTCCTTCGTTGACAGCTCCGAAATCTCACGTGCAAAACGTAGTTCATCCAACAGATCCCCTTGCGCCGTCAGCGGCGAATCGCTCCCAATCGCTACTCGCCCCGTCGTGCGAATTTCGTCCGTTGACAACGTCGTCCCAAAAAGAAATATGTTCGAGCTCGGGCACCACACTAAGCCTGCACCCGCGTCTCGCAATAGTGCATGGCCTTCCTTCCCCAATGCCAGCCCATGAATCACGATTGTTTCTTCGTCCAGCGCTCCAGCCCGGTGCAAATCAAAAATCTCTTTCGCGCTATCCTCGTCCACTCCTTCCGCCAGATGCACCAGAAATGGCTGGCCTTTCGGAGTCTTCCACTTCTTGGTCGCCACCTCGCCATCCATCGACAACGAATGCGCCCAGCCATATTCCCGCAACACCCGCACACAAAAACCCTTCTCAAATACTCCTGCGTTATAAGGATTGTGGTGGCACACCGTCGTAACGCCGCTCAACAAATTCCGGATTCCGCCCCACCACAGGCGCACCTCTCGTGGTACCTGGCGGTGTTCAAAAACCGGCGAAGCACCCGGATGATGAATGTCCTTGGCCCACTCCAGAAAATTCTTGTACCCGCCCTTTCCGAGCCGCGGAAATAAACCGAATTCCAGGTGGTCGTGTCCGTTCACCAGCCCGGGAAGCACCAGATACCCGTTCAGATTGACGCCCTCTTCCCGATGATGGGCCGGTTGGCCATTGCCGCGATTGTTGCGCAACGACTCAATGCGCGCGCCAGCGATCGCGATGTCCTGCACCACGCTCGTCTGCGGACCCAGAGCAATCCGCGCGCCTTGCATGCACGTCAGTTTTGCTGGCGTTTTCTCCTGCTCAACGACCCTCAGTCTCCCGCGATTCCCGCGCAGCTGCAGTATGTAGATCGCCGGATACTGCGTGATGTCCTCGAAATAGTCTTGTTTTCCCGCAGCGCAAAAAATGTCACGCTCCGGTTCTCCAAATCGCGGCTCCAGGCACACGTTCACGAAGAAACTCGCGCTCTCGCAAAGCGCAACCACAGCCTCCAGCGATCTCGGAAACGTCTGAATCTCCCGAAATTCGTTTGCGACTTTCACACCTCTCCGCCAATTCAGCCGCGAACTGCTTTCCGGATGCACATCGGTGATAAACACCGAGCCGCCGGCCCTGAGCATCTTTCTGACCTTGCCGAGGAACTCCCCGGCGTCTTCGATGTAACTCAAAACAAAATTGCACAGAACCAGGTCCGCCGAACACGATTCGATCAGAACGTCTCCGAAATCGGCCTGTGCAAATCGTGCCGCTCCTCCCAGCTTACCCCGCGCGATCTCCAGCATCTCAACAGACGAGTCCACGCCGAGCAGGCTCCTCGGCCGCATGCCCTGAAACTCTTCAAGCCATCGGCCGGTTCCGCAGCCCAAGTCCGCCACGTCTAATCCCGCGACCGGCGGCAACAGCGTCTCCAGAAATCGTTTCTCGAGCGCCAGCATTGGGTTGAGTTCACGATCGTAGCTGTTCGCCCACGCGCGATATCCGTCAACTGCCGAAAGGCTCGTTGTCGAGGCGTTCTCGCACATGATTCTTCCGGCCGCCTCTACAGGCTCTCCTGTTTCGGCTTGCGCAGCGCGATGAATTGCTGTGCCCACCGCAATTCCTTAGGAAATGCATAAACACGCGCCGCATAGCGCCATGCGCTCAGTGTCCTTAATAAGGTGCGGCTCCAGCGGGGCGCGCGGATGTCTTGCACCGTGGGCCAGCGGGCATTGATCACCACTTCAAAGTTATCGATCAATTTCTTCGTCTTGCGCTTCAGCCACGGCGTGTTGGGATCGATGCGCAACGTGAAATCCATCCATCGCTTTGTCGCCCATTCCTCCGGTGTCGTTGGGAACGACACCTGGCCGTCGATATTTCCATACATCGCCGTGCGCTGCGGCACGGGCGTGTAGTGATAAATAATGATTTCAGATTGCTTGTTGATTCGTTTTATCTTGCGGATGAACTCCAGCGTCTCTCGCGTGTCACGTTCCGGGTCCCGCGGATTTCCGATCACAAACGAAAATTCCGGAATGATTCTAAATTGCCGGATTCGTTCCGCCACGGCCAGGGTCTGCTCCGTGGTGATGTCCTTCTGCATTTCTTTCAGTACCCAATCGGAGCCGGACTCCGCCCCAAAAAAGATCATCGTGCACCCGGCGCGCCTCACCGCCTCCAGTGTCGCGTTGGAATATCTGTTGAACGCGTCAACGCGTGCCTCGCACCACCACTTCATATCCAGCGGAGCCATGCGCTCCATCAGTTCCACCGCGTGGCTCTCGCGCAGAAAAAAGTTCATGTCGTAGAACTGGATCGAATCCGCTCCGTACGCCGTTTTCAGGTGCCGCAGGATCGCTTCCGTCCGCGCCGGGCTCTCCATCAATTCGCGATTTCCATAAGCGGCATGGATCCCGCAGAAGCTGCAGCGAAATGGGCACCCGATGCTGGCGTGATGCGACGTGGTTCTTTTCCCGAAGAACGACGGCCGCAAATATTTCTCCACCGGAACCCGGTGAAACGGCGCCCAGGGAAACGCATCCGGCGGTTTCATCAGCCTCTCCGGATTATGCCGGTGCAAGCCGAACATATCCTTGTACGACAATCCCAAAATGCCTTCGAATGGCCGCTTCCCGCGCATGGCGTCGATCAATTCCAGCAGCGTGTCTTCCCCCTGCCCTCGTACCACGTAATCCACGTATCGTGCATTCAGCGCGGCGTCGCTGTAAATCGATGGAAAATATCCGCCCCACACAATCGGCAATTTCGGGTGCTGGCTGCGAATTTCTTTGCAACTCGCCATCGCCGCCAGCATTTGCGGTCCCGGCATCACGCTCACGCCCAGCAATTCCACTTGGTACTGCCGTATCAAATCCAGAATTGTCGCGGTGGG
>Ga0074045_10000121_pt1 | contig 67283 bp, 45 predicted proteins | sample BogForMeECP23OM2_FD_94442 | JGI IMG/M metagenome (GOLD analysis project Ga0074045, IMG submission 94442) | Bog forest soil microbial communities from Calvert Island, British Columbia, Canada - Bog Forest MetaG ECP23OM2 | ecosystem: Environmental > Terrestrial > Soil > Wetlands ... | reverse complement strand
GCCGATCGTGGGATAGGCGGCGAAATAGCCGACTTCGGCAGTGACCGTAGTACGCTCGGAAGCGGCCGCGGACGAATCGTTGGCTGCCATCTTGGCGCGCATCAGGTTTGGAATCGCGATAGCCGCAATGATCAGGATGATTGCCACCACGATCAGCAGCTCAATCAATGAGAAACCCTTCTGTTTCCGCATTCTGGACCGCCCTCTCAGTTTATAAAAAAGTCAGCAAGATATCGTGAAGATGACCGTAATGATTGCATATTTGGGTCCAAATTTCTTAGTTACTTCGGTTATCCCTGCGTTTCGGGCAACTCCCTTGTTTTCATACCAGGCTAAAACTCTCCTCCACTACCGCATGGTTTAGCTTGCCCCCCGCAGGGTACTGGGACCGACAATCTTTGGCGGAGGGGTGACGAATCTCGCTGAAAGTAGCGTCCGTCTTTCGAGCCCCAACCGATGCGGTTTGAGACTTATTCGGGCGGCCACGCTCCAACGCTGCTGCCATCAATGCGGTCGGTAAATGAAGAAATAAATGCTAAGGTACTATGGCTTGCAGAGAGTCTACGTTGACGGCTCTGCAATGCACTTCTTGCGCCGTCGCGCAAAGTGATCACATCGGCCGCACGCGGCGCCTGTCTTGGCCCTTCGCGGCAGGAGGCTTTAACGCATGAGATGCAGTCGGACGGTATGGTTTTCGGTAGTCGCATTCGTCACAGCTTTGCTTGTCTCGCCGCATGCTCTCACGGCGCAAAGCGCACCGCCGTTGGTTTCCAGCGAGATCCTTATTCAACACGACGTACCCATGAAGACGCGCGACGGCATTACCCTCTATGCCGACATTTATCGCCCCAAGTCTCCCGATGCATTTCCTGTCATCCTCATGCGCACTCCATATGACAAAAGCGTGGACTGGGCCGTAGCACCCGTCTTCAAGATGGTCCCGCGCGGTTACGTTGTCATCATTCAGGATGTTCGCGGCCGCTACACTTCGCAGGGAGAATGGTATCCCTTCAAACACGAGCAAGCCGACGGCTACGATGCGGTCGAATGGGCTGCGGCGCTTCCTTATTCGAATGGCAAGGTGGGCATGATGGGCGCCTCTTATGTGGGCGCGACGCAGATGCTCGCAGCTATCGCCCAGCCACCGCATCTCACTGCCATCGCTCCCAATATGACGGCCAGCAACTATCACGATGGTTGGACGTACCAGAGCGGCGCGTTCGAGCAATGGTTTGATCAGAACTGGACATCCCAGATCGCGACAGACACGCTACACCGCTTGATCGCCCAAAATACCAACGCCCTCGTCGGTGGTCCTACGCTTCCTCTCGCCAACTATCCCGTCTTCAATTTTGGCCAATTGCCTGCGGATGCCCAGCTCACAGCTGCTCTCGCGCCCTATTACTTTGACTGGCTGGCACATCCCGATTACGACGATTACTGGAAGCAGTGGTCCATCGAAGAGAATTTTTCAAAGATTGCTGTTCCCATGCTTCAGGTCGGCGGATGGTATGACATCTTTAACGTCGGGACTCTGCGCAATTACATGGGAGCCAAGGCTCATGGATCCACGGAAGCGGCACGCACGCAGCAGCATCTGCTCATTGAGATCGGCGGCCACGCCGGCTTCGGTCGGCGCATCGGCGACGTCGACTTCGGTCCCCATGCCATGGAGAACGGATACACGGACGTCATCCTCGACTGGTACGATTTTCTTTTCAAAGGCATTAAGAACCAGTTTGCCACTGACAAGCCGGTTAAGCTCTTTGTGATGGGAGCGAATGAATATTGTCAGGAAGACGACTGGCCGCCGCCGCAAGCGCGGAGCACAAAATATTTTCTGCACTCGTCCGGCAAAGCGAATTCACTCCGTGGCGACGGCTCGCTCTCCACATCCGCACCCAAATCCGAGCCTACGGACGGCTATGTGTACAATCCGGCTAATCCTGCGCCAACCGTTGGCGGTCCCCTCTGCTGCGACGCGGAGCACATGGAACCCGGCCCGCGCGACCAGCGTGCGGTCGAAAATCGCGACGATGTGCTGGTTTATTCGATCGGCCCGCTACAGAGCGACTTGGAAGTTACCGGCCCGGTCACTGCCGATCTCTTTGTCAAATCCTCGGTGGTGGATACCGACTTCACTGCGAAACTCGTCGACGTAGCGCCAGACGGCTTCGCGCAAGATCTTACCGAAGGCATCCTGCGCATGCGTTATCGTGCCTCCCCGGAGCATGCCACCTTGATGAACCCCGGCCAGATGTATGAAATCTCCGTCGATCTCTGGGCCACCAGCAACGTCTTTCTCCGCGGCCACTCCCTGCGCCTGGAGATCTCCAGCAGCAATTTCCCGCGCTTCGATCGCAATTTGAATACGGGGGAGGAAATCAGATTCGCGCGTATACTGGTTCCTGCGAACAACACAATCCTGCACGACGCGCAGCATCCTTCTTCGCTCGTGCTTCCGGTCATGCCGTCAAAATGAATTCGTTGCAAGGCCGTGAGCCGCCAAAGCGAGATGTCTCTCTTGTCGCATCAATCCTTGTGATCCGCTACTTTTCCTCGCAAGACGGTGATCGAAGCTTTCGGTAGAGTGAAGCTCGTGTCCGCACCTGCCGCCAGAGTGATTGCGATCGGTGGGTGATCCGGATCCGCATGGCTGTTTGGGCCATCGTCAATCCAGACATACTGCTCGCTGCCGAAGGTTACTAAGTCGACCGGCCCGGAAAATGTCCCGGTCTGTTTTTTCTTGGAGTCCTCGAATTGCACGCGCACGGTATGCGAGTTGCTCTGGTCACGATTTACCAGCATCAGAGACCAGTTTCCGTCAGGCCGGTGCAGCACATACGACGTAACCAGTACGTTGCCATCAGCATCCCTAACATCAGTAGAAGAAGGAAACATCTGGTGCACCCCGGAACGGTGCTGCACCCACTCCAGGTTAATCATGTGAGCCGCGAAGTAGGGTGATGTATATCCCTTGATGTCGTAGTTTTCATCGGAGACAAAGTTCGACCATGACGACCAGCCGAGGCAGGTGTTCTGAATACCCTGCGGCTGAATCGGCGAGTGATAGAAAGCAGCGCCTCCCCCTTCGAAGAACGACCCAACGTTATCGGCAAGCCACAGCGCTGCGAAGATCGTGGTCATCGGTCCCGTCAATTCGTTAGCCAGATGGTTTTCGGTCACCATCAGCGGCACGTCTTTGGGCACCCCGTCGACTCTCCACACCTGAAGAATGTGCTTCATCAACTGCGGCTCAGTGTACAAAGTCTTCCACGTGATGGTGCAAGGCTCGAATGGATAGTGCTCGAACGAGACGAATGCCAGATCGGAGATGCGGCCATGCGTCTTCAAGTAATCTACGAAGCGGCCCATCCATGAGGTTCGCCCCTGCGCGTCCGGCCACACTCGAATATCCTCGTTCACTCCTTCGAACACCGGTCCACCCAGCTTGAGTTGCGGGTCAATCTTGTGAATAGCCGTGGCCCACTGAATGTAGAGGGCTGCATAATCCTCTGGCATGGCATGCTTGCCATCGGGTTCCTCGCCCATCTCGATGTATCCGATACGGTAGCCGCGCTTCTCAATGTAGGCGATCTGTGCGGCAGCATCCTCCGGTGTTCCGTAAAGCAGCGTAACCGGAATCATCGCCGGAAGATTGTTCGTAAGCCCGCTGGTGAAAAACAGATCGAAGCCGCTGTGCTGGTAGCCGCCGGTGGCATCCGCGTCAGCGGCGGAATGCCACGGATCGATCGATGACGTGCAATAAGTGGTTGGCTTATCGCTAAAATTCTTTTGCACCTCGGCAAACGCCCCGCTGGAATCGACCGTGCCCACTCGAATTTCCTGAATGGCGTATCCCACGCAGTTGCGGACGTCGTCCGATCCATGCAGATCACAGGTATTCGAGGATTCCGTCATCAATACGCGTACGTATCGCGTGTTGATTGGCGCATCGGCGAGTTTCAGATTCGCCGTTCCACCCTGAGTGTTCTTGATTGCTCCCGACGCGAAAGTCTTCCATTCACCAACGGGCCCCTCATCGAAATCGAGCGCGCGTGTTCCCGCCCAATACTCCACCTCGTATGTTGTGGCATATGGGTTGGCCCATGTGATGCGGGTTGCGTTCACCGGTTTTTCAGCTTGCAGATCGACGACCACCCATTGCGGATGTAGCGCGTCGCTTTCCCCAGTGAACTTGCGCGTGAGATACGGATTGCTCTTCCAATAGCTGAGATTAGGGCCTTGCAGCGGTCGATCTCCGCTGGTTGAGAAACCACGGTGCGGCAAAGCGTAGGAAAGGATATAGCGAATAGGTTCCTTGAGATCAGTGCTGCCGGTAAAATACCCGCTCTTGTGCGCCGGATCGCTCCACGTTCCGTTCTCGTTCCAGTGCCACGCGGCCATGCGCAGTTCGGAATTGTTGCGATAAGTAATCGGTCCCCACCCCGCCGAAAGCGACTCTTGAAGGATGTGCGGCGTATAAACCTTGTCGATGTCGGCCCGAGACAAGACATCGATGGAACTGCCAAGAGCACTGTCCGGATCGAACGAGTTGATAGCATGCCCAGGCGTAACATCAACGTGAACGGTCGCAGGCTGCGGGTCTATGCCGGATGCCGACTGGGCAGTCGCGGTTGAGCTGTGCACGAAAAGCGCAAGAAGAGCAATTGCAACGGCAGACCCGTTTCGCACTTTGCCAGCATCCACGGACCGAACCGTGAGTTGCCGCGACGGATCGACGACCAGCCAACTCAGCGCACCCACCACGCACAGCCCAGCCGCGACCAGAAACGACGTGGTCCAACCGAATCGAGCAGCGATCCACGGAGTGAGAGTAGCCGTAAGTGCCGCTCCGATCTGATTCCCCATATTCATGAAACCCGACACCGATCCCGAGGACGCGCCCGCAATATCGGTTGTCACCGACCAGAAAGAGCTCTGCGACAAGTACAGCGCCCCTGCTCCGCCAGCGAGCACGATGCTCGCTAGCCGAGCGCTTTGAACCTGCGAGCCAAGAGAGATAAATACCCCGGCCGCGGCGATCGCGAATACCGCCAGGCCGCAGCGTCCAACTCGCAGCCCCTGCCGTTTGCTGAGCCGGTCGTTGATAGCTCCTCCCAGAAGACTGCCCGCGAGCATGGCCACAGGAGGCAACATGGTGTACAAGGCGCTCGCTTTCAAATCAAGTCCGCGTACTTTGGCCAGATAACGGTAGAACCAGCTGAAGAAAATCCAGGCTACATAGCCATAGCAGAAGTAGCTGAGAGTTACCGCCCACACTTCTTTGCTTCGCATGACGCACGCCCACGACACGAGCGCTTTCGGATCACGATTCGATTGCGATTGCGCCAACCCCAAGCGAATCAATTCCAACTCTGAAGCAGAGACTCCGGCATGTTCGGCGGGTGTGTCGCGAGCGTTAAGGAACCACACGGCTCCCGCAGCGAATCCAATGATCGAGCACACCCAGAACGACGACCTCCATCCGTAGTGAAGCATGATGTAAGTGATGATCAATGGCGTCAGCCCCGCGCCCGCTCCCACCCCGGCAAAGATCCAACCGTTAGCAATGCCGCGCTCCGTCGTCGGAATCCAGCGCGCGATGAATTGATTCGCCGACGGGTAGATGACAGCTTCTCCGGCGCCCAAAAGAAACCGGACCGCAACAAAGATGATCAGCGCACCTGCAATGTTCGCCGGCACCATCGCGGTCAGCGCAGTGAAGATTCCCCACCACACCACGCCTCCAGTCAGCACGCGGCGCGGCCCGTAGCGATCCGCGAGCCTGCCCCCGACGGTTTGGAACAATGCATAGCCGACCAGCATGGCGCTGAAAACTTTGCCCAACTGCACATCGCTGAGATGGTAGGCCTCGGCAATCGATCCGCCGGCGATCGAAATGTTCACCCGATCGAGATAGGACACCGCGCTGAGAATGAATAGCCAGAAGACCAGGAACCAACGCACGTGACTCGTTCTCATTCGCGTCATCGTTGCCCCATCTGTCGGCCGCCGGGAAGACGCTCAGGCACAGAAGAGCCCTTGGACAAGCGATTGCCGCAGCAGCTGCCATGTGATATTTTCGCGGTCGCAACCAAGCTCTTTTTCGACTCGAAAACTCTTTTCGGAGTTCTATGAATAAGACTACGTTGGCAGGACTGATCGTCTCCCTCGCGCTGTCGCAGGCCGCGCCGGCCCATGCGCAACTCGACCTCTTCTCGAAGGAACAACGCATTGAATTCACGCCGGAATGGCGCGGCGATCGTTTCTCCGACGGTCGGCCGAACGTTCCGGATTCCACGCTGGCCCGCTTGAAAGATGTGACCGCCGACGAGGCGTGGGACGTTCTTCAGGATGCCGGCTACAAGAATCAGTTCGAGGGCGGTTGGAAAGTGATCAATCCGGGGCAGCGGCTCGTAGGCCGAGTTGTGACCGCGGTGTTCATACCGCAACGGCCCGATGTAGATTCGGTGATTCGCGCCAATGGCAAGAAAGAGAATCGCATTGGAGACGAAAATTCCTGGATCATTGACATTCTGCAACCAGGCGATGTGCTGGTCGTCGATCTGTTCGGCAAGATTCGCTACGGAACGATCATTGGAGACAATCTCGCAACCGCCATCTATACCAAAAGCCGCAACGGATTGATTGTCAACGGTGCCATTCGCGATGTCACCGGGATTCAAGAGATTCCCGGATTTCAGGTGTATACGCGCGGTGTGGATCCCTCTGCTCTCGAGAACGTCATGCTGACCGGAATCAACGTTCCCATTCGTATCGGAGACGTAACCGTAATGCCGGGCGACATCGCGATTGGCGATCCCGAGGGCATAACCTTTGTTCCTTCGCAATTGGCCGCGAAGGTGGCCGATGATACGGAGATGGACCATCTGATAGACGAATGGGGCCACATGATGCTCCGCGAAGGCAAGTACACGCCAGGTCAAATTGACGCCAAGTGGACGAAGCCAATGATCGAGCAATTCAACGCCTGGCTGGAGAAAGAAGGCTCCAAGCTCCGTTTGCCCGCACAATGAACAGCCCAATTTGATTTGTCTTGCATCACGTTTCGTGAACTCCAAGAATCTCCTGGGTCCCTCAAGCGGCGTGCTCGCGAAAAAGCTGCGACAGTTGCGCGGCCACAATTTTGTCTTCGCCGGGCTGCAGCATGAACGAGTTCATCGCCAGCCCCGGCCGTCTTTCGCCTGCTCCCATCACAATGCTTGGCTTGGTAGCGCGCAACAGTTTTGAAGCCTGTTCAGGCGTCAAGGAAATGCGGGTCGCGTCCCATGTGATGCTCATGTGCGGCACGTGATTGGCTATGTCCGGCACAAAGAACGATGTGCTCACGCTCGGAACCTTTGTGACCGCGTTCGAAATCAACTCCAACCGAGCCTGCCATTCTCTTGCCAGCGCGTCGTGATCTTCCGCGAGAAAAAGTTCGAGCGCCTTAACCATGCCAAGGATCTCTTCCTTACCCACCTTCTGGCTGCGGCCCAGCGTATCCTCGTGCGGACTGTTGTTGAGCAGCGCATTTGCCACCAGTTCCGTACGGCCGAGCAACAACCCCGCACACTGCGGCCCGCGAATCGCCTTACCGCCGCTGAACGTCACCAGGTCGTAGCCCATCCTGGTGTAGTCCCAAAGATGAGACACGGGGGGAGTATCGGCTGCCGCGTCGTTCATGCAGGGAATGTTGTATTGCTTCCCCAACCGGATCCATTCGTCCACTTTGATCTGTCCCGCGGCGTTAGCGAAGTTGCTGAAATGCATCATCGCCGTGCGGTCATTGATTGCGGCTCGCAGTTGATCGACTGTTTCGATCTCGATCAGCTTGATTCCCGTGGATCGCAGTTGATGATCAAAAGGATTGCGATGCGATTTCTGAATGATCACCTCTGACTTCATCCCAGTCAGATCGGGCAATTGCCGGATGAGAGCTTCTTTGCCGCCAGTCAGAATCCCCGCGAGGCCCGACTGAATCGCCGCCGCAGCACCCGAAGTCACCAGCGCGGTGTAACCATCCGGCAGCTTCAACATCTCCGCGATGCGTTTTCCCGCAGCCACTTCCAATTCCGGGATGCTGACAAAGTGGCGTCCGGCCATCGTCATGACGGCTTCAAGCTCCGGATGGGGAAGGGAACCGCCCAGCATCGTCATGGTTCCCTCGCAGTTAATCACCGTTGTGACCCCAAGTTCTTCGTAGGGATTGCCGGTCTGTCCAAAGCCGCTCACCCGTGCGCCTGCTCCCGCGGCTGGCCGATTCCATGAGAACAACTTGCGCGGCGCTAGAATTGAACCCGCAATCACTCCCAGGCGGCCAAGAAAACCGCGCCGATTCCATTTCGAATTGAGACGCATCAACGAAGCTCCTTTGCCGCTCACTTACGAGCAACGGCCGCGATGCAATTGATTTCTACCAGTGAATCTCCCGGCAGGGCAGCCACCGCCACGGTCGTGCGTGACGGGCCACCATGGGGAAAGTACGTCGCGAAAACTTTATGCATTCCGTCCCAGTGTTCAATCTTCACAAGAAATACATTGGCTTGAAGAATCGTGTCCATGTCTCCGCCGCCAATTTCCACGTGCTTCTTGATTTTGTCCATGACCACAGTGGTGTGGGATTCGATCGTCCACTCCTTTGGGTCGCGCGTATCATGAGCCCCCTGCCCTGCGACATAAATCAATCCGTTGTGGACAATCACCGGCATGATGACGTCTTTTTCACTGCCCGGTTTTCCTTCGCTATTCAGCTTGCGGATTCCGCCCGCATCTTGCGCGCCGGAACTCTGAGCCAAGGCTCGGTTGGGCAGCACAGCTGCACTAAATCCCAACGCAGAAAACACGGACGCGCACCACATGGCAAAGGTTCTGCGCGTGTAAGTTGAATCCATATATCTCCTCCTTCAAATTAGCTTTCTACATCCGAGAGCGAGGCTCAAGGCAAAGCGAAGCTGAAAACGTCACTGCCGGCCGCGATTGCCACATACTGTTTGCCGGCGATGGCATAGCTCATTGGCGATGCGCTGATTTCTTGCCCGGTATTGAAGTGCCAGAGCGGTTTGCCGCTGAGCGCGTCCACGGCCTCCAAAGAGCCAGCATCGTCCCCAAAAAACAACAAGCCGCCAGCCGTCGCCATCGTTCCTCCCGAAGAACGCCCTGCTCCTGCCTGGGGGTACTTCCACGCGATCGAATTCGCATCGAGATTGAAGGCGATCAGAACCTTCTGCGAAGACTCCGTCGGAATGCGCTTTACTCCGGTCGAGTAATAGCCTTGGCCTTCCTTAAAGGCCTGCGGTTTGAAGTAATAGGTTTCGCATTCTTCCAGCGCGATGAAATAAACCGAATGAGTGATCTCGCTGTAAGAAGGCGCAAACCAGTTGGTTGCTCCCGTGTATCCGGGACAAACTCGTGTACCCTCCGCGGTTGGCTCGACGCCAGTACGAATCGGCCTTCCCTGGGCGTCAATTCCTTTCGCCCAGTTCAGCTTTTCCACGAACGGCTTTGCGGATAGAAACTTTCCATCGGTGCGGTCGAGCACGTAGACGTATCCATTGCGGTCTGCCTGTACCAGCAGTTTTCGCGCCGCGCCCTGATACACCGCGTCGATCAGGATCGGAGTTTCAACCGCGTCGTAGTCAAAAAGATCGTGCGGCGTGAACTGAAAATACCATTTCAATTTTCCGTTATCCGGATCGAGGGCCAGCACGCAATCGGTGTAAAGATCGTCTCCCGGACGCACGCCCCCTTCGAAGTCCGGAGCGGGATTGCTGGTGCCCCAGTAAATCAGGTTAAGTTGTGGATCGTAGGTTCCGGGCATCCAGGTAGTTCCGCCGCCATGCAAATACAGTTTTCCGGGCCAGCTTGCAGAACCAAATTCCCCCGGACCCGGTATCGTCCAGAACCGCCAGTCCAGCTTGCCAGTCAATGCATCGTAAGCCGCTATAAAGCCCCGCACGCCGTCATCGCCGCCTGATGTCCCCACCAAAACCTTGTCCTTGACCACGAGCGGTGCGCTGGTTGCGCCGTAGTTCTTATTCCAATCCGCGTAAGCCACGTCCCAGATCAGATTGCCCGAGCGCACGTCCAGGCACAGGAGATGCGCATTATCCGTTTCCATGTAAACGCGGTCATGCCAGACTCCGACGCCGCGATTGATGTGTCCTGACGCATCGTCGATCAACCCTTCCGAAATCGGCCACGCGTGGCGCCATACCACTCGCCCCGTATGCGCGTCGAGCGCAGCGGCGTCATTTGCCGCGGTTACGATCATCAATCCGTTTATCACAAGCGGAGTGACCTCGAGCCGGCTGGTATTGTGCGCGTGAAAAACCCATTCTGTTTGCAGTTTCGCAACATTGCCGCCGTTGATTTCAGAAAGACTGCTGAAGCGCCGTCCCGAATAGTCTCCGTTGTAGGAGATCCAGTTCGCCGTGGGCGGCTGAACCAGAAGATCCTCGGACCTCACATCGATTGCCGCCGATACAACCGCAGAGTTATTATCGCCAGCCACAGCTGCCAGGCAGATAAAAACGACGACGATAAGCATTGCCGCCCGCACGCTACGAGTCCCTTTCACCCTCTGAAGTTCGACTTTCCCCCACGCTTCCGCGATCGGCGCCCTGTTCATCGTTCAAGTGGATCGAATCTCAACTCCCCAGCCACTCAGGTTTCGCTCAGAGAGATTTTGCGAGCGTTGGCTCCCCGACATTTTTTCGAAGCGGCCCGCGGTTACCAGCCATCTGGTATCCGAGTTCCCGTGAAATTTGCAAGCCTGCTGTCTGAATTAACGGCGCCAGTTGCCGCAAACGGGTGACCGTCATGCGCACCATCGGCGCGGTAATGCTGAGACTGGCGTTCACGATCCCGCTATGATCCCAGATGGGTGCCGCGACGCACCGAATGTGGAGTTCGTGTTCCTCCAGATCGCAGGCGTAACCATTCTTTCGGACGCGGTACAGTTCCGCCCTCAACTCCTGAAGACTTCCCGCCGTATTTGGCGTCAGACGCTTAAGCGCCAACTGGGGCAGAACCCTTTCTCGCTCCTCATCCGGCATGTAAGCTAACATGACTTTGCCCACCGCCGTGCAGTACAACGGGACCGCAGCCCCGATGCGCGAGTAAATGCGCAACTGCTCGGGTGAATCCAGCTTCTCTACGTAAACGGCGGACAACCCGTGCCGCACCGTCAGATGGATGGTTTCTCGCGTCTGCCGGTTGAGCTCCTGAAGGTACGGTAGGCTCACTTGGCGAATATCAAGTTGGCCCAAAGCGGCCTGACCGATCGCGAAACACGCAATTCCCAGGCGGTAAACTCCATCCCCTCCACAGTTCAAGAAGCCCGTGCTCTCCAGATTCACCAGAAAACGGTGGACCGTACTCACCGGCAGGCGGGACCGTCCCGCCACTTGTTTTGCTGTGAGGCCAAGTGGTGATTCGCTGAACAGCTGGAGAAGACGCAACCCGCGCTGCAGCGCGGTGATGTTGTAGCTTCGGTCGGAAGTGACAGCCATGACTTCAGATCTCTCAATCGAGAATTCGCAGGATGAAAGTGCGGATTATCTGATGAAAGTAGATTTTATGCAAGCATATATCACGGGGCGTCCTACAGCCTTCCGAACTTCTTGACCGCTTCTACGATCGATTTCATCTGTTCGATCACGGCGTACATCGAATGTTCTTTGAAATCCATTTGTTGCGCGAGGGCTAAGACTTCCTGCGCCTTGGCTCGGGGAACGACGACGACTCCGTCGCTGTCTGCCGCGACAATGTCACCGGCATTGACGCTCACGCCGTCGCACGTCACTGGAATCTGGGCCCCCCCGAACCGATAGTGATGCACCGAAGTCGAAGGCACGATGCCGGTCGCGTACACAGGGAACCCGATCTTACGCAGATAGGCCACGTCGCGTACCCCTCCATCGATCACAGCTCCGGCGTACCCGCGCGCCAGCATAGCCGTGCCCATCAGTCCGCCCATGCCGGCAATGTCCTCGCCATTCTCGACCACCATCACGTAAACGGAATCGGTGGATCCCTGATCAATCGCCTCCAGCATTCCGTTCAGCGCAGCAGGGTCAGTATTGCCTTCGTCCTTCTTGAGCAGAACTGTCCGCGCAAATCCGGCGAATTTCGTAGTGAAAATCGGATGCATGCGGTGGCTCATGTACATGCGCTTACCGGTCAACTGCTCCAGTGCGTCCGACACTGAGGCCACTTCCACCCGTCGAAAGTCCGCAATTAAAGCATCGTCCGGTCGCGATTCCTTTGCCTCGGTAGCCCCCTGCGCGCGCAGCCGTATCGCTCCGCATAAGATGACAGTCAAAAAGGCGGTGGATACGACGAATGTCGCAATGGTGTGGGATTTTGCCAGGCGCAAAAACTTGTTCATTTCGTACTCCTCAATGTATATATGTGCGCGGACTCTAACACCGTTTTTCGCCGCGTGGAAGAGCCAATCTTTTATCACGAAGGGGAACGGAAAAATGAAAGTTACAATCCAGACCATGACTTCTCGCCTATTCCTGTATGCTTTCGCCATTGCATTGACCGTTGGGGTTACCGGGCAGAGCGCCAATAGCCAGGAAAGCAAAGCGGTCAATCTTTCCACCGCCAGGGGACTTCCTTTCAGCGACGGGATCATCGCGGGAAATACTCTGTACGTCGCTGGCCAGGAGGGTACCGATGATTCGGGCAAATTGGCCTCCGGGGGAATCGGTCCCGAGACAACCGCGGCGCTCGAGAACATTCAGAAGGTCGTCAAGGCCGCTGGATTCGAAATGAAAGACATCGTCAACGTAACCGTCTATCTCGCCGATATTCATGAATTCCCGGACATGAACAAGGTCTACAAGAGTGTGATGCCTGACCCTAAGCCAGCTCGTGCCACGATTCAGGCGGCAGCCCTCGTTAACAATGCGCGAATCGAGATCTCCGCCATTGCAGTGAAGCAGAAGTAGGCTGGCTGAAGTTGCGAAGGTGGTTGCGGGTGTTTGCTGTCGGAAACTGCACCGCAGAAGGAACGAATCGGCGTTTTTCCTCTATCCAAAATGCAAAAAAACATACTGAAAAGGTTGACACACCTACCGTGTTTGAGATAAACCCTGATTCCAACGTAGGCATGGACTTTCAGAATCCAGCAGCAGCTTTCACCAGGTGAAAGTCCGAATGAGGACGTACTAGATCATGGGGACGTACTAAATCAAACCGAGGCCTCTTCCGGCAGGAGATTAACTATGCGCAACCGTCCGTGCGGTGCTGTCGCAGTTCTTGCGTTCGTGCTCTTTGCGCTGGCGCTTGCGTCGGCAAGCATTACCGGAAGCATCTCCGGCGTTGTTATGGATAAATCCGGCGCTGTTATTTCCGGTGCAACAGTGGTAGCTACTGACACCCAGACTGGGATCCAGACCACGCAAAAGACCGATGCCAAGGGGTTTTACAATCTTCCAACACTGGCGGTCGGCACCTATAACCTGGAAATCACACATGTAGGGTTCAAAACTTTTCGGCAGACCGGCTTGGTGATCGATGCCAACTCGGCGCTTCGAGCCGACGCCAGTCTCGACGTCGGTTCGATCAACGAGAAGATTGAGGTGAGCACGGAAGCGGCAATGGTGGACACGCAGACCACGCAAATGGGCGAGGTGATCGAGGGCAGCAAGATGACCTCCGTACCGCTGAATGGCCGCTCGTTTATCGATCTGCTCTCCTTGCAGCCTGGCGTCTCGCCCTATAAGAACACCGACACCATGACGTCGGGAATAGGCATGGATCCAACAACGATATCCGGCGATCAAACCAACGGAACCCAATCTGTAAACGGTGGCCGGACCGGTTCGAACGGTTTCATGGTGAATGGAGCAGACGCCCAGGAAGGCGTCCACAACGGAGCGGCCATCATTCCGAATCTGGATTCCATCTACGAATTTCGCATCATCACCAATAATTTTGACGCCGAATATGGAAACTTCAGCGGCGGGCAAATCAATGTTGTCACCAAAGCTGGAACCAACGGATTTCACGGAAACCTGTTCAACTTTCTCCGCAATACCGATTTCGATGCCGCCAACTTCTTCGCCGGAGGAGCACGGGGAGATTTCAAGCAAAATCAGTTCGGTGGAACTATTGGCGGGCCGATCAAAAAGGACAGAGTTTTCTTTTTTGGCGACTATCAGGGGAACCGACAGATCCTGGGCCAGACACAGTCGTTTGCTGTCCCTACTGCAGCAGATCGCACGGGAAATTTATTGGATGAAGCCGGCGCGCTTACGAATACGGTGACTGGAACTGCTTGGGCCGGGATATTATCGAGTGAACTGGGGTATCCCGTACAGAACGGAGAACCCTACTATTCTCCAGGCTGCACGAGCAGCGATCAAAATACGGGCTGCGTCTTCCCGAACGCGGTTATTCCCACATCTGCGTGGTCCCCAGTCGCGACGGCTACTCTGCAATACATCCAGGCACCCAATGCGAATCTACCGTCCGGCGCTAATTATGAAGCTTCGTCCTTTAACCAGCATCTGCGGGACGACAAACTCGGCTTCCGCCTCGACGCCAATACACCCTACGGCACTTTGTTCGGATACTACTTTTTCGATCAATTCTCAGTGACCACTCCCTACGCTCAGGGCATCACCTTCCCGGGCTTTGACAGTGGCGTTGATGGTCGCGCGCAGATGATCAACCTCGGCCTCACGACAACCATCAACAACTCCACCATCAATGATGTTCGTCTGGTATATCTGCGAAACCGCTACTTCGGAGGAATTCCCATTGGGGGCACGGGCGTTCCGCTGACGTCTTTAGGCTTCGCGGCTCCTGCAGGTTCAGGCGCGAGTTTCAACGGAGGCATCGCTCCCATCAACCCGGCACTGGAAGGAGTTCCATCTTTCGTCTTCAACAACTATTCCTTCGGGCTTCCCCAGGATGCCCTGCGTCAATTCAATAACACCTACCAGATTATCGACAATTTCACAAAAATTGTTGGAACTCACACCCTCCAGTTCGGAGCGGATTTTCATTACGATCAGATTAATGAACGAAATTACGATGACGCGAACGGGGCGTATACCTTCGATGGTTCAGAGACCGGCCTGGATTTTGCCGACTACCTGATCGGCGCGCCGGTTAATTTTACCCAAGCCAGCCAGCAGCTTCTCGATTCACGGGACAAATACTTTGGCGCTTATGCCCAGGATAGCTGGCGCGCAACGCCTAACCTGACCATTAATTATGGCCTTCGCTATGAGATCATGACGCCTTGGTATGACACGCAGAACAAGCTGGAGACTGTCATCCCAGGCGAACAGTCCCAGACTTTCCCGACCGCTCCGGTAGGGCTGGTGGTTCCGGGAGATCCCGGTGTGCCGCGAACCTTAGCGCCCATTCAGTACCACAACTTTGCTCCCAGAATTGGTTTTGCCTACTCGCCGGATAACACCGAAGGGTTCCTCGGTAAACTCGTCGGAGGTCCCGGTAAAACTAGTATTCGTGTGGGTTACGGCCTCTTCTATAGCGCCATCGAGGACGCCACCGGTTTCGTTGAAGTCGGCGACGCGCCGTACGGCTTGTATTACTCTTCTCCAGAACCCACACTCCTGGCGACCCCGTTTATCGATCGCGCCACGGGAAAAAACGAGGGACAGAAATTCCCCTTCACATTTCCTCCGGCGAACGCATCGCCCAAGAATCCGGACACCAATTTCAATTGGGTGCAAGCCACGCCTATTTCTGGCGCGGACTACTTATACCCTCACGACAAAATACCGCGGGTGCAGGAGTTTGAGTTGTCCTTGCAGCGCCAGCTAGGGTCATCCACGGTAGCCAGCGTCAGCTATGTGGGATCGGTGGGCCGGCATCTTCTGACGTTCGAAGAGTCGAATCCCGCGAGCGCATCGCTCTGCCTCGCGTTGAACGCGCAGCTGCCAACGGGTGCAACTCCCTGTGGTCCATTTGGGGAAGACAATACGTATACTCTGACGGACGGCACGACGGTCAACGGCACCCGTCCTACCTTCGGGATTAACTTCGGCAGCAACCCGTACATGATCACGGCCGTCAGCTCGAGTTTCAACTCCCTCCAGGTAAGCCTGAAACACAACGAGAAGTACGCGAATTTTCTGGTCGCCTACACCTGGGAAAAATCGATCGACAACGGTTCCACTTCGTTCGATGCCACCAATCCCTTCAGTCCCAGTCAAAGCCGCGCCTTGTCCATTTTCGACGTGCCACAAGACCTAACAGTGAGTTATACCGTCCAGTTGCCGTTTGAGAAGCTCACGGGTGGTGCCGCTAAAAGACTCACCGCGGGTTGGGCGTTGTCCGGCATTACGACTTTCGCCAAGGGAGAGCCCGTCCAGCTAAACGAAACCGATGACAATTCACTCAGCGGAACATTCGCTGACACTATCGATGTGCCCAGCTATGCCAACAACGGCAGCCATCTGTTCGCGAACCGTAATCCGCGCAATTCGGCCGGCCAACCTTATTTCAACCCAAACTTCTTCACTTTCGAACCAGTTGGGCAGGTGGGAGACGCCATGCGCCGATTCTTTAGTGGGCCGGGCATCAACAACTTTGACTTGGCCCTGCTGAAAGATACGCAGCTAACGGAAAGGACGCAGGTACAGTTCCGCGCAGAAACTTTTAATATCTTCAATCACGCCCAGTTTATGAACCCGTCGGGCGATATCAACAACACGGGCCAGGGCGGTTTCGGGTTTGTGACTGCCGCCCGCGATCCGCGCATCATGCAACTCGCTCTAAAGTTTTCGTTCTAAGCCGTGCCGCGGCCAATGCCCTCGAACCTCAAATCGCGGTCAGTGTTGGCGCCGGTGCTGGCGGTCTTGTGGGCAGCCAATGGACTCGCAATCTGGTCCCAAGCCACCCAGCAAGATCTCCCGCAGAAAAGCGTAAAGTCAGTCTCGACGCGCGGCAAGCAGGCTTTCGCCTCGACATGCGCTGGATGCCACGGCCTGGACGGACGAGGCGGAGAGCGCGCCCCGAACATCGCAGAAAGCCCAAAAGTACAGCGGCTCTCCAATGTGCAGATCGCGCATATTATCGAGAATGGCGTTCCGGGAACTGGAATGCCTGCCTTCCACTCCCTTGAACGTTCCGAGATCGAAGCGGTCGTAACCCACCTGCGTGCCCTTCAAGGAACAACGAAAACCCTCAAGCTGCCGGGCGATCCGGAGCGCGGGGAGCTCGTCTTCTTCGGCAAGGCGGCCTGTTCCACCTGCCACATGGTTGCGGGTAAAGGCGGTTTTGTCGCCTCTGATCTGTCCGCTTACGCCCGCAGTCATGCGGGGGAGCAGATTCGGAGCGTGATCATCAATCCTGTTCCGGGCAATGACCGGCAGATGCGATTGGTAACCGCGACTACTCGCGCTGGCGAAAAATACGTTGGACGAATTCGCAACGAAGACAATTTCTCTCTGCAGTTGCAGACTCTCAACGGGACATTCCACTTCATGGACAAATCCGATCTCGTGGGACTGGAATACAGTTCGCAAACTCTGATGCCCTCCGACTACGGTTCAACGCTCAGTTCCGCTGAATTGAATGACCTTGTTAGCTATCTGATGCGTGTAGCCGGCGCGAGCAACTCTGTATCTCCCAAGAAACAGGGTGAGTGGGAGGAATAGGTGACAGGTTTTCCTCCGTCGCTAGACTTAGTTCAGGAATCTATTCCAAGCCGAAAGACATTCTTATGAATCGCAGAACGAGAATCCTGCGCACCTGCATGGTCATTGCATTGTTCGTTGCCGTGCAAGCCTCAAATGTCCTGTCTGCGCCTTTCCCGCCTCGAGAGTTTCATCTGCAGGACAATTCACCGCTGTTCTGGAATCTGGTGGATCATGACGCCAAGTTGACCACGGTGGGCACCGGCTTCGGATTTACGGAAGGTCCAGTGTGGGATGAGGCGGGGTTCCTGTATGTGAGCGATGAAACTATAAACAAGATTTATCGCCTTTACCCCGATGGAAAAAAGGAGGAAGTGATTGCGCTCGGCGACCCGGACGGCAACACCTTCGACCGTCAACATCGACTGATCGATTGCGCCAGCGTGTTGCGCGCCATCATTGCGCTATCTCCCGACGGAAAATACAAAATCCTGGCTGACCATTACGAGGGCAAGAAACTTAACAGTCCCAACGACGTGATCGTTGGGCCGGATGGGGCGCTATATTTCACCGATCCGACCCTTGATCTGGTGGCTGGCGAAAAGCAGGAGATCCCATTCCAGGGGGTCTACCGTTTGGACGACAAAGGTAACGTGCAGTTGCTCACGAAGGATCTCACTCAGCCCAACGGTCTCGCCTTTTCGCCGGACGGCAAACACTTCTACGTCGACGACAGCGAATTGAGGAACATCCGCGTGTACGACGTTGCGCCTGACGGAACGCTGAAGAACGGACGCATCTTCGGCGAGGAACCGGGCGTAAAGAACGATGGCGTGCCCGATGGTATTAAAATCGACAAGAACGGAAACCTCTTTGTCACCGGACCGAAGGGCATCTGGGTCTGGGATGCGAAAGGGAATCATCTTGGAACGATCGTCATGCCGGAGCAGCCGGCAAATCTGACCTGGGGCGGCAAGGAGTATAGAACGCTCTACATCACGGCAACCACGTCGGTGTACCGCCTTGAAATGAAGACGCAGGGATTCGTGCCCTACCTTCCATGAAAGATTCTGGCTGCCCTTAGCGGAAGCGTCGCACGAAGAGGGTGTGCCGCTCAGGCAGCCTCGAACACTTCGCACTTCTCCGAGTCCGCCCGTGGCTAAATCCGCACTGTATAATCGGTTTCCTGCCTATGCGAGCCTTGCTTCTCTTGTGGACGGCATTGTTCATAGTACCGTCGCTGTTTCCGCAAGCCGCTCATTCGGTGCCTCCGCCGGGCCCACCACTGCTTCAAGCCCAAGAGCCGAAGCCGAAAACTCCGCAGTTTGAAGACGTCGCGCAGAAAGCCGGCCTTGTCGTCTCGCACATTTCTACTCCCGATAAGAAATACATCGTCGAATCCATGAGCGGCGGTGTCGGCCTGATCGATTGCGACAACGATGGCAAACTCGACATCATCACCGTGAACGGATCCACGGTGCAGCGCTATCGTGAGGGCGGCGATTTGATGATCACGCTCTACCATCAGGATGCCGATTCTAAAGGTGACGATCTCAAGTTCACCGACATTACCAAGTCTGCGGGCCTCACACGGAAGGGCTGGGGCATGGGTGTGGCCGTAGCCGACTACGACAACGACGGTCTGCAGGACATTTACGTTACCGGCTATGGCGGCAATGCGCTTTATCACAACTTGGGTAATTGCAAATTCGAAGATGTCACCGACAAGGCGGGTGTGGGCGCAGGTGGATTCAGCACCGGCGCCGCCTGGGCCGACTACGATCGTGACGGCAAGGTCGATCTTTTTGTCTCGCGTTACGTTCACGTCGATATGAACGACCTGCCCCAGTTCGGCAACGATCCGCGCTTCTGCCGCTTCAAGGGAGTGCTAGTGCAGTGCGGACCGTGGGGAATGCCCGGCGAGTCGGATTTACTTTTTCACAACAAGGGTGATGGCACCTTCGAAGAAGTTTCGAAGAAGGCTGGCGTCGACGATCCGCATCATTATTATGGGTTGGGCGCGACCTGGGGCGATTACGACAACGACGGCTGGCCCGATCTTTACGTGGCGAACGATGCCGGCCCGAATTTTCTATATCGCAACAAGCATGACGGGACGTTTGAAGATGTTGGCCTCCTCGCCGGAGTTGCGCTCAGTGGCGATGGCATGGAACAAGGCTCCATGGGCGTCGACTGGGGCGACTATCTGCACGAAGGCCGTCTGTCGATGATCGTCACTAATTTTGTCGAGCAGGGCACGACCTTGTATCACAATCTCGACAAAGAAAATTTTGCCGACGTGAGTGTTCGCGCTAAGTTGATCAGGCCCACCTATCCTTTCGTCTGTTGGGGAACCGCCTTCTTCGATATGGACAACGACGGCTGGCTGGATCTATTCGTCGCCAGTGGCCACGTCTACCCCCAGGTCGATACAATTCCCGGCGGAACGCCCTATCGGCAACCGATGCTGCTTTTCCGCAATCATCGCGATGGAACTTTTGATGATGTCTCCCAGGTGCTCGCAGACATGCCGCCGCAATCCCGGCGGGGCGCGGCATTTGGAGACATCAACAACGATGGCAATGTCGACATCGTCGTGCTCAACGTCGGTGAGCCGCCAACACTGCTGCTGAACCATAACGACACCGCCAATCACCGCGTGCTGTTCAAGTTAGTGGGCACGAAGAGCAACAGAGCCGCAATCGGAGCGCGGGTCACGGTCAAAGCTGGCACGCTCGTGCAGTTCAGCGAAGTCCGCGGCGGCTCCAGTTATCTTTCTCAGAACGATTTACGCTTGCATTTTGGCTTGGGTGCCAGCCAGAAGATGAGTGAGGTCACTATTCGCTGGCCGAATGGAGAGAGCGAAACTTTGCGGGACATACCTGCGGACTTTATCTATACGCTGGTTGAAGGCGAAGGTATCAAGGACAAAATCCCGCTGCCTGCGTTGCCGCAGCGGTGAAGCGCTTCGCTGCCTGACTAGCGCCTGCCTGCGGCGCGACGAGAGAGGCCCCACCTCTCGCGGGTTTTCCAGAGGTGGTAACCATCCAATTCCCAATGGCTAGGCAGCGTCGCCGGCGATCGTATTCTTGTAGATAGCTTCTGTGATCCCCAGCTGTGCACGGCCCCGTTCGTCCAAATCCGCGACTGTGCCGCGCCCTACAAAATTGACCTCAAAATTATCGGCAGGAAAGTCCGGCGGCGTCTTTCCCGTTAGGAACGAGAGCGCCTGTTTTTCCAGGTAAGCGCTGTTCTTCGCGCAGCCGGGGGCTGAGGGGATATACATGACGTTGCTGTAGCCGCTTCCCCGGTGTTCGTTTTCGACGGCATGAATCACGTCGCAATGCCAGAAGATTGTGTCCCCGGGCTCCATCTGCGGGATCGACGATAGCGCCTTGATCAGAGGGCTGTGGTACTGCTCGTTCACCGAAAGAGCCCTTCCTGGTTCAGCCCCGCAAAGGCTATCGTCGGGCACATCGTCCTGAATGGCCCGCAACAGAAGGTAGACCATCGCTTCGGCAATGGGAATCAGTTGCAGGGTTCCGTCTCCCGGGCCTTGGCGCGTGAGAGCGGTCCAGCCCTGGAACGTTCGAAACATCGAGCACACCGCGGGCGAATCCACTTCGCGCACCTGCGGACGAAACGCCGCGTCGAAGGCGCTGTAATTCCGCCAGTTGCTCGCGAAGACGCTCCGATACACTTTGCGGAAATTCTCATCGAGCCAACGCTCGACGGAGCCGCCATCCACGTGTGGCGAAAGCCCGAGAGATGCCGAACCCGGCGGCCGGCGGCGGATCCGGTCGGCATAAGCCGGGGTCTGATTCGGATTGATGTAGCGCACTCCTTCGCTCTCCGCCTGCCACAGATTATTCAAGAACACGCGGACGTTCGTCAGCGACTCAGATTGCCGGGCCTCGACCTGCGGACGTGACCAATAGATTCCATAGATCTGAGGCTTGGCCGAGGCCAGCGTGCCAAAGTACTTGTCCTCGGCGCGATTCGCAAGCTTTGCGTCCAGATCGTTTCTTTCGACATACGCCCCAATCTCATCATTCCAGCCGACGGCGACTTCCTTGCTGAAAGTGCCGCGCACCGCGCACGCTCCGCGGGACCGGACCTTCGCAGTCAGTTCCGCCGGGACCTTTCCCGAAGCGATATGCGCGTATTGGACAACGGGAATCACGTCGTGTCCGGATTCACGCTCGGCAACGATTTCTTCCACCCGCCCCTGCATCTCGGCCTCCACGTCGCGGAAGACCTCTTTATATTCGGGCAACGCGGCTCGAAGCTGTTGTTTCGTGTCCCGGATTGCTTCTGGAAGATTTTCGATTACCAAGCCCGGCATGGGGTTGCTCCTTTGCACGAACGCGACGAACTTGGGCGCTCTCGCGACGCCGCAATTCTAGCGCACAGTGTGCAAATTAGCCCGTGGAACCCCCGAACCAACTTACTCCTATTCGATCCCCAATTGTCTCTGGATTTGCTCCAGCGACGCGCCTTTCGTCTCCGGAACCATCGTCATCACCCAGAGAAGTTGGAGCACCATCATGCCCGCGAAAAACGAGAAAACGTAGCCGATCGGGAAGGCGGAGACCATCTTCGGAAAGAAAGTGGTGAGCAAGGCAGCAAAGATCCAATGCGTGCCACAGCCGAGACTCTGGCCCTCTGCGCGATGGCGATTCGGAAATATCTCCGAGATAAAGACCCAGATCACGGCTCCCTGGCCGATCGCGTGCGCGGCAATGAAGGCGAAGATGCACACCGGCACGATCAGGTAGTGCCCGGTAAAGAAAGCCCACGCCACCAGGCCAAGCGAAGAGATGTAGCCCACCGAGCCGATATAAAGAAGAGTGCGCCTGCCGAGCCGGTCGATCAGCCAGAGGCCAACAAATGTGAAAACCAAATTGGTGATGCCGATCCCGATCGACTGCAGCAGCGCGGCTTTTGCGCCCAGGCCGGTAAGTTCAAAGATGCGCGGCGCGAAGTAGAGAATCGCGTTGATGCCAGACATCTGGTTGAAGAAGGCAATCAGGATGGCGAGCAGGATTGGTTTACGAAGACGCTTTGTCCAGAAATGTCCGGACGAGGATTTTTGTTCCAATGCGGTTGCTTCCGTAATCTCATCAGCCTCGGCTGCGATCTGCGCCTTCGAAGCCTCGGGCTCGATGCGTTGTAGCACCTGCAGTGCACTCTCGCGGTCCCCCTTTCGGCTGAGCAGCCAGCGAGGGCTTTCCGGAAGGCCAAAGCAGAATATCGCGTAGAGCAACGATGGAAACGCAGCCACCCCCAGCATCCAGCGCCAGGCATTCTCGCCGATGCCTGCCAGCAGCGCGTTCGAAACGTACGCGATCAGGATGCCAAAAACAATATTGAATTGGAACATTCCGGCAAGCAGGCCGCGATGCTTGGGTGGAGCAATCTCCGAAATGTACATCGGGGCGACCACGGTAGAGATGCCGATGCCCAACCCGCCGATAACGCGCGCGATGATGAATATAGTTACATTGGGAGCTAAACCAGAGCCCACGGCCCCCACGAGATAAAGAATGCCGATCCAAAGTAGCGTGGCTTTGCGTCCGAACCGGTCGGCGGGCCATGCGCCGATCAGTGCGCCCACCACGGTGCCGTACAGGGCCGAAGCCATGGCAATGCCGTGCAGTCCGGGGCTCAGCCCCCAAAGCGTTTGAATTGTTTTTTCCGCGCCGGAAATCACTACTGTATCGAACCCGAAGAGAAATCCGGCGAGTGCCGAGGTGAGCGACCAGAAGAAGATGCGACCATTCATAAGTGGGCAGAACGATGTCTAACTCGTGTCGCGATTCGCAGCGTCCGCCGCAATACTAGACTAGAAACCGGAAACAAGAAACTGTTAACTAGCTCCCCTTGGTCAGCGGATATCCTTTTTCCCGCCAGTCGCGAATCCCGCCATCCATCGAGATAACATTCGTGTAGCCCATCTTCTGCAGATTATCGGCCGCCAGCGCCGAGCGGAATCCGCCGCCGCAATAAAGCACAATCTCCGCGTTGAGATCAGGCACACGCGCCTCGATGTCACGCTCGATGATGCCCTTGCCCAGATGAATCGCGCCCGGCAGCTGATCCTTGGCGAATTCGCTTTCTTCGCGCACGTCTACGAGCAGAAATTTGTCGCCTCTATCGATTCTCTTTTTTACGTCCGCCACGTTGGTTTCGCGCACGCGGGTCTTCGCGTCGTCTACGATCTTCAGAAAGCGCGGGGGATGCTGCACGGCCATACGATCTCCTTAAGTTCTGTCGGCGGTAAACATCCTACCAAGTGCAGCGGGATCGTGCATCGTGATTGCTCGAATTCTCGTTTAGCATGATCAAGTGAGATCGCACGGAGCCCCTCGGCATATCGGCTTGGCGCGTACCTTGTCAAAGCTCGGCTACTGCTCGCGTTCGCGCGCAACAGAATTGATTTGTGCCGGACGCGTGAGCCTCAACGGAAAGGTCTGTCGTGATCCCGAGACACCTGTCCTTGGCGAGCGCTCACAGATTGCCATTGACGGTAAAGTCATCGAACCCCAAAACAAGATTTATCTCATGCTGAACAAACCCAGCGGCATCGTGACCACGGCGTCTGACGAAAAAGGTCGCGACACAGTCTACACAATCTTGAACCCAAGTTCGGCAAGCAAAGTCCCAAGACAAGGAGAAAGCTTGCCTTCGGTCGCCCCGGTCGGCCGCCTCGACAAAGCCAGCGAAGGCCTCTTGCTCTTGACCAACGATTCCGAGTGGGCCGCGCGCATCACTGCTCCGGAAACTCATCTGCCGAAGACTTACCACGTGCAAGTAGGCGCCATTGCGGAAGAGGAGTCAATCCAAGCCTTGATTCGAGGAGTGCGAGCAAAAGACGGTGAGGTGCTGCGGGCCAAGCAAGCACGTCGCTTACGCGCGGGCGCTAAAAACTGCTGGCTCGAGATTAATCTGGATGAGGGCAGGAACCGCCAGATTCGGCGCATGATCGAAGCTCTAGGCTTCGATGTCCTGCGGCTGGTACGCGTGGCTATCGGCCCGCTGCTTCTGGGCGATCTCGGGAAGGGCAGCCACCGCGCCCTAACCGCGCAGGAAAAGAAAATGCTGGACCGTGCCATGCGAAACAAAAGTTCATGAACGACTTGATCTTTCTTTCTGCCGCATCGATGGCCGAGCAGATTCGAGACAGGAAGATATCTCCTGTCGAGCTCCTTGACGCCCATTTGGCGCAGATAGCAAACCTGAATCCAAAGCTAAACGCCTTTGTGCAAGTCGACGCGGAACGAGCCCGGCAATCGGCTCGGGAGGCGGAATCCCGCGTGATGACCAACTCACCGCTCGGCCCGCTGCACGGAGTTCCTCTCAGCATCAAGAGTTCCATCAACGTAGCCGGTCTATGCTGCGAAGCCGGAACCCGCCTGCGCACCGGATTCGTCGCGCCCCGGGATGCGCCGCTCGTCGTACGCCTCAAGCAAGCTGGTGCCATTATCCTGGGCACAACCAACTCGGCCGAACTCTTGATGGCGTGGGAGACGGACAACCTGCTTTACGGCCGCACCAACAATCCATGGGACGTGGAGCGCACGCCCGGTGGATCGAGCGGCGGCGAGGCTGCGGCAATCGCCTCCGGCATGTCCGCCGGCGGCGTGGGCAGCGACGGCGGCGGTTCGATCCGCGTCCCCGCTCACTTCAGCGGCATCTGCGGCCTGAAGCCGACGCCAGGCCGAATTCCGTCGACGGGCCATTTTCCTGTATCCGCGGGTCCCTTCGCATCGATTGGCGTCGTCGGACCTATGGCTCGCACCGTTGCCGACTTGAAAATTCTTTTCGAGGCGATGCAAGGTCCGGACGTTGGGGATACGAATGCCGTCCCGGTTCCCGTGCGCTGGCCAAGCGAAGGCGATACCAGGAAACTGAGAGTTGGTTATTTCGAAGACGATGGTCGCACTCCTGTCACCGCTGAAACCCGCCTGGCCGTCCGCGCGGCGGCAGAAGCTTTGCGTAGCAAGGGTTTTCAGGTGGAACCTTACCGTCCGCAAGGTCTCGAGGAAGCCCGTCAACTGTGGTGGACATATTTTGTTGTTGTCGGCGGCATGCTTATTAAACCCATGTTCAAAGACCGTGAGTCCGATCTCAGTCCCATCCTCAGGCAGTTTCTGGCATGGTCCGCAGCCGAGCCAGCTCCAACCGCCGATGACCTGCTCGACGCCTGGATTCGCCGCGACACGCTTCGCGCCCAGTTTCTCACCCAAATGCAGCAGTATCCAATTCTGCTGTGCCCAGCCGCCGCCATTCCAGCTTTCCGCCACTGCGAGCGCAGTTGGCTGATCCATGGCAAAACCGTCCCCTATTTCGATGCCTGGAGTTACACAGAGTTCTTCAATCTGCTTGGCAACCCCGCTGCGGTCGTTCCAGTCGGTCGCTCCCCCGAAGGGTTACCTATCGGCGTGCAAATCGTCGGACGCCCGTGGGAAGAAGAGCAAGTGTTATCGGTCGCCGCCGCGCTGGAGAAAGAATGTGGCGCGTGGAGGGTTCCGCCTCTGGCACGGAATCGTCCTGATCTCTGAAGTAGTATTTTTGCACTATTCCCTGCATGCCTTCAGATGAGTAAGTTCATTCGCACGCGGTTTCACGCGCTGTGGGCCTGAGTCCGCGCCGTAAGCGTCTTTATTTCTTTCCCAATGCACCAAACCTCACCATCCCAGGGATTCGTTCGTCGGGCCCTTTCTTGGCTCCTGCCGTTCCTGGTGATCTCGGCCTTTTACCTCTACGCTTTCCCCCAACCCAATATTTTCTACGCCGTTGTCGTTTTGCTGCATACGCTCGCCGGGATAATCGCGACAATCCTGTTGATCCCCGCGCTTGTTCGACTGCTGCAAAGCGGAACTTTCATCGCGCGAACTGGCTGGTTGCTCATCGCGGTGGGAGCGGTTCTCGGAATAATTCTCATCAAGACTGGCACCCCGCGCGAAGAATGGAAATGGCTTTATCTGCATATCCTGATTGCGCTCGCGGGAGTTGGTCTTCTAGTCGCCGACAAGCTCGGTAGGCTGGGTTGGCTTTCTGCCAACCCAGGCGCAACGGCCGTGCGTGCCGCCGTTTGTTTATTGCTGCTCTCAGGAATCGGCTACGGCGCGCATCACATTCGCGAAAGCTGGCAGACGCGTACCCGCATTCAAAATCCCTCGATGCCGCCCGACAATATGAATGGCGAAGGCGATGGACCCGAGGGCGCATTCTTTCCCAGCTCCGCGCAGGTTTACGGCAACCAGAAAATTCCCAGCAAGTTTTTCATGGAGTCAGATTCCTGCAAGCGCTGCCACGAAGATATCTACAACCAGTGGTTCAGCTCGGCGCACCATTTTTCTTCGTTCAACAATCAGTGGTACCGCAAGTCAATCGAGTACATGCAGGATACGGTCGGCACCAAGCCTTCAAAATGGTGCGGCGGCTGCCACGATCCCGCCGTGCTTTACGCCGGACTGATGGATACTCCAATCAAGCAAATCGTGCACCGACCGGAATCGCAGGCTGGCCTGGGCTGTATGATGTGCCACTCCATCGCCAACGTAAAAAGCACCATGGGCCAGGCGGATTTCTATCTGGAGTATCCCAAGCTGCACGAACTCGCCGCCACGCAAAATCCCGTGGCGCGCGCCCTTCACGATTTTCTGATCCGTCTGAATCCCGAGCCGCACCGGCGCGTCTTCCTGAAACCGTTCATGAAAACGCAAACCGCCGAATTCTGCTCCAGCTGTCACAAAGTCCATCTCGACGTTCCGGTGAATCATTACCGCTGGTTCCGCGGCTTCAATGAATACGACAATTGGCAAGCCAGCGGAGTTTCCGGTCAGGGCGCTCGATCCTTTTACTATCCGCCTAAACCGCAGCAGTGCGCCGATTGCCACATGCCCGCCGAAGCTTCCAAAGATGCCGGCAACGTGAACGGCTTCGTGCACTCGCATCGTTTCCCCGGTGCGAATACCGCCGTCCCCACGGCAAATGAAGATACCGCGCAGCTGAAACTTACTGAAGGATTTCTGAAGAGCGGCGCTCTCACGGTAGATATTTTCGCGCTTTCGCCGGCTCAGGCGCCCGTCAAAACGGGTGCAACGAACCAATCAGAATTGAACACAACATTCGCGGTCGGAGAAGAAGCGGAAACCAAAATCACTCCCGGTACGGCAGGCGAAGTTGCTCCAGTTACCGCTCCGCTGAACCGAGTGCAGCCGACCCTGCGGCGCGGCGACACCGTTCGCGTGGACGTCGTTGTTCGCACCAGGAAAGTGGGACACTTCTTTCCCGGCGGCACAGTCGATGCCTACGACACGTGGCTCGAACTGAAAGGCACTGACGACAAAGGCCAAACCATTTTCTGGAGTGGCATGGTCGAAGACGATGGCAAAGGTCCTGTAGAGAAAGGCGCGCACTTCTATCGCTCACTGCAGATCGATGCGCACGGAAATCCCATCAACAAGCGCAACGCCTGGGCCACTCGCGCTGTTGTATATGTGCGGCTGATTCCCCCGGGCGCCGCCGACACAGTGCACTACCGCATGTATATTCCAGAAAATGCCAGCAACAAGATCACATTGCATGCGCGCCTGTGCTACCGGAAGTTTTCGTGGTACGGCACGCATGAAGCGTTCGCCGGTCAGCCGGATTCAGCGTCACCGAAATCAGTCGCCCCTGACTACGACGATCGTCCGACGGTGTTCACGGCATCTCTAAACGGGGTTTCGGCCAAGGAGGAAAAAATTCCCGACCTTCCCATCGTGACCGTGGCGGAAAATGAAGTGACGCTCCCAGCCGTGGCTCATAATGCTCCTGCTCAGGAACCGAAGACAATCGCTCTCAAGGACGAATGGCAGCGCTGGAATGACTACGGCATCGGCCTGTTTCTTCAGGGTGATTTGAAAGCCGCAGCACAGGCATTCCAGAAAGTCACCGAGGCTGATCCAAGTAATCCTGATGGCTGGGTGAACCTGGGCCGGTGCGCTGTCCAGGAAGGCGACATGGAACGCGCCCGCGTCGTTCTTGAGAAAGCGCTGGTCTTGGCGCCGAATCTGGCGCGTACGAACTATTTCTATGCCCGCGTGCTCCGCAGTGACGGCAACTATGATGGCGCCGCCGCCCGCTTGCGTATTGTCCTCGCGCAGTACCCGCGCGATCGCGTCGCGCTCAATGACCTCGGACGCGTCCTTTTTCTGCAGCGCAAATACGAAGAGGCAGTGAAGACTCTGCAGTCGGTGTTGGCGATTGATCCCGAAGACCTGCAGGCGCACTATAACTTAATGCTATGCTACAGCGGCTTGGGAAATGACAAGCTTGCCAAGGAACACCAGGCGCGCTATTTGCGTTTCAAGGCGGATGAGTCTTCCCAGGCGATCACCGGGCCTTACCGCGAGTCGCATCCCGAAGACAACAACGAGCGGCAGACAGTGCATGAGCATGTTTCCGTCCCGCTCGCGGCGGTGAATGGGAAATCTGTGGCCTCTGCCGGGGGTTCTAGGTAGTGGACGCAACTAAAAGGCAGTTCACCACAGAGACACAGAGACGCAGAGAAAACCAGCGAAATTATCTCTTGGATTTTCTCTGGGCCTCTGTGTCTCTGTGGTGGATTGTGTTTCTTCTACCATCAAAAAGCTTCGCGCAGCAAATTCATTTTCGCGACATCACCGCGCAGGCAGGCATCCACTTCACTCACAACAACGGCGCATTCGGAAAGAAGTGGCTGCCGGAAACCATGGGTCCAGGTTGCGCTTTCATCGACTACGACAATGACGGCTATCCCGACATTCTCCTGGTGAATGGCGAAGATTTCCCCGGGCATCCGCACGCCGGAGCGACAACCCCAAAGCTATACCACAACAATCACGACGGAACCTTCACCGACGTAACCCGTCAAGCCGGCTTGGCTGTGCCCATGTTCGGGTTCGGCGTGGCCGTCGGCGACTATGACAACGACGGCTTCGACGATCTTTTCATCACCGCCTTAGGACAGAGCCATCTCTTCCACAACAATGGCAATAGCACGTTCACAGACGTAACCAAGCCCGCCGGAATGCTCGGCCCAGACGAGTTCTCCACCAGCGCCGCATGGCTGGATTACGACCGCGACGGCAAACTCGATCTCGTTGTCGCGAACTATGTGCGCTGGACCGAGCAAACCGATCTCTACTGCACCCTCGATGGCGCGCACAAGTCTTACTGCACACCCGAATCGTATAAAGGTGCATCCGTCCGCCTGTGGCATAACCTCGGCGGCGGAAAATTCGAAGACGCTACGCAGAAGGCCGGCCTCGGCGATCCCACTTCGAAAAGTCTTGGCATCACCATCCTCGATTACAACGCAGATGGTTGGCCCGACATTTTGATCGCCAACGACACCCAGCCCAACAAACTCTATCTCAATAAGAAAGACGGAACCTTTGAAGAGCGTGGTGTGGCTGCCGGGATTGGGTTCAGTGAAGACGGCGTAGCCCGCGCCGGCATGGGCGTTGACGCAGCCGACTATGATCGCAGCGGCCGTCCCAGCGTCCTGATCACTAATTTTTCCAATCAAATGGCTTCGCTCTATCACAACGAAGGCAACGGCCTCTTCGTCGACGAGGCTCCGCAATCCGAAGTCGGGCGCGCCACGCTGGTTACGCTCGGTTTCGGCTGCTTCTTCTTCGATTATGACAACGATGGCTGGCCGGATATTTTCGTCGCTGACGGCCACATCGAAGACGCGATCGAACGAGTGCAGAAGCGCGTGAGCTATGCCGAGCCATCGCATCTCTTCCGCAACCTTGGGGGAGGCAAGTTTCAGGAAGTGACGGCACAAATGGGGCCAGCCTTTGCCGCTCCGCGAGTGGCGCGGGGCGCGGCCTACGCCGATATCGACAACGATGGCTTTCTCGATATTCTGATCATGACCAACGGTGGCCCAGCATATTTATTTCACAACGAAGGTGGATCGAATCACAGTCTTCGCGTGAAGCTCGTGGGTACAAAATCCAACCGCGACGGCATCGGCGCGGTCGTGCGCGTCGCATCCGACAACAATAACGACAAGCAATCGAAGATGTTGCGCTCCGGCTCGAGTTATCTTTCGCAAAGCGAACTCGTGCTCACCTTCGGCCTCGGCGTGCAGACCAAAGCCGACAGTATTGAAATTCAATGGCCCAGCGGCCAGGTAGACAAACTCTCGAATGTGAATGCCGGACAAACTGTCACCATTCAGGAAGGGAAGGGCATCATCGTAAACCGCCCGTACGCCAAAACGGATCTCGACTCGCAGCACAAATAGCGCTTGTCATCCTAAGCGGAGTGAATGGGTTCGCGATAGCGGACCCATTTACGTAGTCGAAGGATCCCTTGTATCTGAAGCGGCCTTCGCGTTTGCAAGGAATTTGTTTGCCCGGCGCTCGGTGTTTCCCTGCACTCTGAGGCGTCCTCTGTGTTTAAATCTTGAATCAAATGCCTTCCCGACTCTCGAGCTGGTGCGACGAGGAATCTGATGTCCTCGCTGCAGCCGTACAAAAGAGAAGATCGATTTCCCCTGTGTGCCCCCGTGTCCTCTGTGTTTAAATCTTGAATCAGATGACTTCCCGACTCTCAGTTGCTCTAGGCGGCATTCTCGCAGCTGCCTTTGGCCTGTTCGCAACCCTCCCGCAAACTCAGCTGAAGCCAAATCCTGTCGAGGCCGCGCGTCTGAATAATCTGGGCGCGGCTTACATGAACCAGCAACTCTTCGAGAAGGCGCTGAAGTCTTTCCAGCAGGCGGCCGAACTTGATCCCAAGCTGACCATGGCGCGGCTGAATGAAGGCATCGCCTTGCTGAATATGCAAAAGATCGAGGAAGCGAAGGCCACGCTCGAGGATGCGCTCAAGCTGGATCCGAAAAATCCGAACGCGTGGTATAACCTCGGCCTTTTGGCAAAGAATACTGGAGACGCTCCGGCCGCCATTGAGGCCTTTCGTCACGTAGCTGAGATCGACCCAAACGACCCCGATACCTGGTATTTCCTGGGCACAGCCTACGTACAGGCGAAACAGTTTCCGCAAGCCATCGATTCTTTCCAGCACGCGCTGCAACTCAACCCGCTGCACGCCTCCGCCGAGTTCGGATTGTCGCGCGCCTATCAGCAATCCACCGACATCGACCACGCCCGCGAGCACCTGAAAAAATTCCAGTACATCACGCAAAACAAAATCGGCGCGCCCATGAGCCTGGCATACGGTGAGCAGGGCCAGTATTCTCGCGCAGTCGAATCTCCCTCGGCAGTGTTGAAAGCGCCAGCGCAGATCAAGGTGCAGTTTGTGGATGTGACGGCAGAAGCCGGGATTATGAGCAGAGCTAGTCCGGCTCGCGGAGAAGACTTGCTGAGTTTTCTCGGTCCGGGGGCCTGCTTCCTAGATTACGACGGCGAGGGGCGCCCTGACCTGTTTGTGGCTGATGGCGGACCGCAGGGCGGACTCGCGCTATACCGCAACATGGGGGCCGGCAGGTTTGAGGATGTGACGCAAAAGGCGGGCCTCGACCCGACACTACACGGAGAGGGTTGCACTGCGGGAGACTACGACAATGACGGCGCAGTAGACCTCGCGGTAACGGCAGGAGAGCGAGTTCTCTTGCTGCACAACGAGAAAAATGGAACGTTTAAGGATGCCGCCGGGTCACTGGGTATCAAGAGTGGGCCTTTTTCTTTAGGCGCAACCTTCATTGACTACGACCATGACGGCGACATCGATCTGTACGTGACTCATCACGTGAACGCCGTGATTAACAAGGGGCAAGCACACTTGCAGATTCTCACGGACGGCCCTTCGTCATGGAGCGAGATGTACCGCAACAATGGAAATGGAAGTTTCACGGAGGTTGCAGCTTCGGTTGGGCTGGAGGAGAGCGAGCACTACAACGGTGCCGTTGCTGCGATCGGCACCGACTACAACAACGACCGCGCCGTAGATCTTGTCGTTACTGACGAAGGTCCGTCTGTGTTCGAGAATCCTCGTGAAGGAAAGTTTATTCGCCGCAAACCATGGTCCACGCTGACGCCAGCGCCAACCGTTGGCGTCGCTGTTCTCGATTTCGACCACGATGGCTGGATGGACCTGGCCTTCACGCACATGGGATCACCCGGTCTCACGCTATGGCGCAATAATCGTGGCAAGAGTTTCGACCCAGTCCAACTTCCGGAAACGAATTGGGTTCGTGCCTACGGCATAGCCGCCATCGACTACGACAACGACGGTTGGGTCGATCTGGTTGCCGTCGGCGAGACGAAAGATGGTAAAGGCGAGATAAAGCTGTTCCGCAATCTCGGCGCCGATGGTTTCAAAGACGTCACCGCCGACGTCGGTCTCGACAAGATTCAACTCAAAGAGCCGCGCGCTATCATCACCGGCGACTACGACGGCGATGGCGCAACTGATCTGCTGATCACCCAGAATCATGGTCCAGCCGTTCTGCTACGAAACGAAGGTGGCAATCAGAATCATTGGCTGCGCCTATCTCTCAAAGGGCTGGCCGACAATAAGTCCGCCATCGGCACCAAGGTGGAAGTGTTCGCGGGTGGCAATCGGCAGAAATTTGAGATTGCCGGCTCCAACGGATACCTGGGACAGAACTCGACCGACTTCGTGGTCGGCCTCGGCGACGCAAAAGAGGCCGACATCGTGCGCATGACGTGGCCCACCGGCGTGCTGCAAGACGAAATCAATGTCGCCGGCGACAGGCAGCAAAATTATCTCGAGATGGACCGCCGCGGCAGTTCCTGTCCCACGCTGTTTGCCTGGAACGGCGAACGCTATGAGCTCGTCGGCGACATGCTGGGCGCAGGCGTGGTTGGACACTGGGTTGGCCCCGGCCAGCGCGACGTTCCTCGGCCTGTCGAATACATCAAGATCAATCGCGATGCGATTCGCGAGAAAAATGGCAAGTTGAGCTTCCGCTTCATGGAGCCGCTTGAGGAAGCCGTCTACCTCGATCAAGCGCGATTACTGGCGGTCGATCATCCGGCGGACGTCGATGTTTACCCCAACGAGTATTTCGCGTCGAACCCTCCGTATCCGGAATTCAAAGTGGTGGTGAGCAAGAGCGAAGACGCGCGTCCACCCGCCGGAGCGTGGGACGAACAAGGCCACAATGTGTTGCCCGCCCTTCTGGCGCATCGTTACATCGGCGATTTTGCTTTAACGCAATTTCAGGGCTTTGCCAAGCCTCATAGTTTGACCCTCGACCTGGGCGAACCTTACCATGGCGGCCCGCTGTGGCTGCTTCTTCACGGCGAAGTCGAATACTTTTCAGCCAACAGCATGTATGCCGCATCGCAGGCGGGAGCGCAGGCGATTTCTCCTTATGTCGAAGCGCTGGTTGGAAATGAAAAGGGCGCAACAGGCAAGTGGGTGCGCGTAGTTGAGGACATGGGATTCCCCGCGGGAGGTCCGCGCACTATGACCGCCGATCTCACGGGCAAGCTGCCGCTCGGCACAAAGAAGATTCGCATCACAACCAACCTGCAAATTTATTGGGACAGTATTCTGGTGAGCCGAACGCCTCAGGATTCTCTCAACAGGAACCAGAGCGTCCATCTGACGCCGGTTCCGCTCGTACACGCCGACCTCGGCTTCCACGGATTCCCCCTCAAGATCGAAGGCACGCCGCCGGGCAACGTGCAGTACATCTACGAAAAGGTGAGCGCGACCGGGCCGTACACCCGCCCCGCCGGCGGCTACACTCGCTACGGCGATGTGCTGCCACTGTTGACGGCGCTGGACGATCAGTTAGTGGTCTTTGGATCGGGCGATGAAGTACGCCTCGACTTCGATCCCTCGAACCTGCCGGCTCTGCCCCGGGGTTGGGTGCGCGACTACTTCTTCGCCGCAAACGGTTACGAAAAAGATATGGATTTCTACGCCGCCGAAGGCAACTTCGTGGCACCGCTGCCGTTCCTCCGAATGAGCGACTATCCCTATCAGCCCGGCCAATCATTCCCGCTGGATGACGCGCACGTAAACTATCTTCTCGAATACAACACGCGGCACATGTCAGGTAATGAGCAGCGCGGATACTGGTTCGACTACGGCCTTTCCAAGTAGAGAGCGAGCAATAACGTCCTATGGAAACGTTTTAATATTGACATTTTTACCCTCCGCATAATCCAATAGGCGGACCCATGGAAACCACCTCCGCTCCTGCTGTGTCGTCCGCCCCTCGCCTTCGTCGCACCCTCACGCTTTGGGATCTGATCCTTTACGGCGTCATCGTGATTCAGCCGGTCGCGCCCATGTCAGTGTTCGGAGTGCTCAGCAATCGCGGTCACGGTCACGTTGTCACCACCATTCTGATCGCCATGGTCGCGATGCTCTTCACAGCCATCAGCTATGGGCGAATGGCTCGGGCGTATCCCAGCGCTGGCTCGGCCTTTACCTATGTAGGGCAAGAGATCAACCCCGCGCTGGGTTATGTGACCGGCTGGAGCATGGTCATGGATTACCTTCTCAATCCGATGATCTGCATTATCTGGATCAGCCAGCAGGCGCATGTCTTCGCACCCGGTGTCTCGTATGCCGCATGGGCGGTTTTCTTTGCGTTGGTGTTTACCATGTTGAATGTGCAAGGCGTGAAAACTTCGGCCCGAGTGAACACAGCTCTGGCTGCGGGAATGGGAGTGGTGATTGCGATCTTCTTCGTGGCGGCCGCGCGCTACATCTTTGGCCATCCTCACGATGGTGCGGCGTTCTTTACCCGGCCTTTTTACGATCCGGCGAGCTGGAATACAAAAGCCGTGTTGGGTGGCACCTCTGTCGCCGTGCTCACCTACATCGGCTTCGATGGCATCTCCACACTCTCGGAAGAGGCCGAGAATCCACGGCGAAACATTTTATTGGCCACGGTGCTGGTCTGTGTCGTGATCGGGATCCTGTCGGCGTTTGAGGTATATGCCGCGCAGCTTATTTGGCCGGCCTCTGAACCGTATCCGAACATGGACACAGCTTTTACGTTCGTGGCCGGACGCGCTTGGGCGCCGTTGTTTGCCATTGTCGGCTTCACATTAGTAGTGGCCAACTTTGGCTCCGGCATGGGTGCGCAACTGGGTGCGGCTCGTCTGCTTTATGGCATGGGACGCAGTAACGCTTTACCGAAGTCCTTCTTTGGAGCAGTCGATGCCAAACGGCGAGTTCCACGCAACAACGTTCTGTTTGTCGGCGCACTCGCCTTAGCGGGCGCTTTTCTGCTGCCAGCGCTGGCCGGGGCAACCACCGGTTATGATCTGGGCGCGAACCTGCTCAATTTCGGCGCGCTCATAGCCTTTATGGGTGTCAACGCGGCGGCATTCGTCCGCTACTATTTGCATGAGCCGCAAAAAAAGCTTGGTAATCTGCTCCCGCCAGTCCTCGGCTTCGTAATTTGTTTTTTTCTCTGGATTAACTTGAGCCCGAAGGCGTTGGTCTTTGGGGCGATCTGGATGGCGATGGGAATCGCCGTGGGTGCGTGGAAGACCAAAGGTTTCCGCGGCAATCTGGTCGACTTCGAACTGCCGCCGGAAGAATGAGGAAACTGGAGGAGGATGCTCGGTTCGACCAACATCGTTGCTTTTGTTCCCACCAAAGACCCGACGAAAGCGAGAGCTTTCTACGAAGGAGTGCTGGGACTTCGTTTTGTGAAGGATGACGGTTTTGCCACGGTTCTCGATGCGAACGGAATCATGGTTCGAGTGGCGAAAGTGCCGCAGTTTACGCCAGCACAATTCACTATTCTGGGATGGGAAGTTGCGGACATCGTGAAGACCGTCCGGAGCCTGCAGGAGAAGGGTGTCCACTGCGAAAAATTCGGATTCTTCGAGCAAGACGAACTCGGTATCTGGACCGCGCCAACCGGTGACAAGGTGGCGTGGTTCAAGGATCCCGATGGAAACATACTTTCCGTCTCCCAACACCGCGCTGACTCGAATGTAACTACGCGATGAACGGCGGATCCCAGTTCCTGCACTTCCTTAATGTACGTTCCAGCCGCTGACCTCTACGACTGGCTTCTCCCCACCCAGCTCGCTGGTGCGATAGGTTGCGGTTAGCTCGCGCTTTTCTCCGGGAAGAAGGGAGATGTAATTGTCTTCCCAGATGACTGGCAGGATCTCTTCCCCGTTCACACCCTTGTCCACTTTCAGCCTCACAAAAAAAGCCAGACTCTTGCTCGGGTTTTCGACGGTGACGCGCGTGACCGACTCTTCGCCTTTGCGCTCTGTGCGGTCCATAACTTTAAGCTTCACTTTGGCGAGTTGAGAGAGCGCGGTGAAATCGGCGTAGGACTCGGTTGGAGTCATCCACCAGTTGGACTTGGCCCAGTCAAGCGTTTCGGGTTTCGTGGAGAGCCAGTAGAAGTTCGAGCCCACGAGTTTGCCCTCGGAGTTGGTGAGTCGTAACACGAGGAAGTAGACAGGACTGAGTCCCGGCACTTCGGGCAAGGGGAATATTTTGGTGGTGCTGTCGGCGGGCGCGTCAAGAGAGTTCTCGCGAGAAAACGTCTCGGTCATGTCCAGATCAAAAATCTTCGTCGTAAGCTTTAGACCTTTCACGTCCTCGTACTGGCTGCTCACGACCCAGATGGAATGATCGTCGTAGCCATAGATCGGGTGCAGGGCTTCCATGGCGATCTTGGCGCCGAAATAGCCGCCGGCGGGGCGAAGGTAATAGTCGTACAGATGCCAGATCATCGAAGGCCACGCATTGTTCAGCATCCACTGGATCACGCCCGTCGATTGATATTTGTTACGGCTATAGGCCTCGTACATGGCGCGCACGCCCTCGTAAGTCTGCAGCTGCGACTTGAACGCGAAGTCTTCAACACTATCCGATTTGCCGTACCGGTTCGCAAGCGCGGTGCTGAAGACCTTGATGGTTTTGAACTCCCCGCCGCCGGCATGATAGTTCCACACGTCGTCGATGGGCCACAAATGATCGTTGCCAACCATCGCACGGATGCTTTCGATGGGTGGGACCGCGGGTCCCATGCTTGTCTCGGTATTGAAGCCATAGGCTCCCCCACAGCCGCCCGGATTGCACAGTTTGCGGTTGGGCTGGCCTGCGGGAGTGTCCTGCTCCCAATAGCTTGGAGCTATGTATTCATAGGGACCCGACATCTTAACGCCGCTCTCTCCGGTGACCGTCGTAGCTTTTCCTGTAGCCGAAGAAACCACCGGATTCGGCCAAAGCAGTTCCTTCTCGATCTTCAGATACATCTGCTCCACGTCGGGCGGCGGAGGGTTGTCACTTCCGTTGAGCCACATCACCAGGCTGGGATGGCTGCGCAGCCGGTAGATCTGATCGCGCAAGGACTGCTGCGCGATTTGAAAATCCTGCGGCTTCCAGCGCGGCCAGCGCTCCCAGAAGTCGCAGCAACACCAGCCTGCCATGACCAGAATGCCCTTCTGGTCGGCAAGATCAAAAAACTCCTGCGTTTCGAGTTTGCCTTCGAGGCGAACGGTATTGAGTCCCATGTCTTCGACGTAACGGAATTCGTCGCGCAGCCGCTCGGAGTCCTCGCGAAGCATCATGTCCGGAGTCCACCCGCCGCCGCGGATCAGAATATTCTTGCCATTGATGTGGAAAGCGCGCCCGCCTGTTGCATTTACCTCGGAAGTCACCTCGCGAACGCCGAACTGCGTTTGCGAACGGTCGCTGACGCCGCCATCGACCTCGAACTCCATCGCCAGCGGATAAAGATTCGGCTTGCCCATCTGGGCAGGCCACCACAACCGCGGATTCGCCAAAACGAGTTGAGGGAACTGCTCGGGCGTGAAAGTGACGTCCTTGCTCTCGTTCCCCGCGAGTTCGACATCCTGCTCGAAAGTTACGTTTTCAATCCGTCCTTTCAACTTGCCTTTGACGGGATGGCTAGTACCGTTCTTTAGTTGCGCAGTCACGGTCAGGCGAGCGGAGTCGTTCGCGGGCAGGTCAAGCTTCGAAACCACTGTTGGATAGCGCAAGGCAACCGGCCCGCTGGTTGTGAAGTAGACCTGACGCCACAGGCCCATGTTTTTGTCCGGCGGCGCCGGGTTCCAGTCGACGAAAGTGATCGCCAGATCATTCTCCGTCGGGGCAAACACTTGGACCGCCAGAACGTTTTCAGCCCCCGGTTTCAGCGCGTCGGTGACATTGAGTTCGTAGGTGCGCCAGGCGCCAGCGATTTCGTCGGAGTTCGCAATCTGCTTTCCGTTCAGCCACACATTAGCGCGGTAGTTGATGCCTCTGAAATTCAGCCACACGGTCTTTCCCGAATAAGACGCGGGAGCAGAAAACTGTTTTCGATACCACCAGGAGACAGCGTACGGGCTATCCGGCTGCATCGCAATGTTCGAAAAATTTCCGCCGATCGGATACGTCACTCCGGAAAATTGTCGAAGGTTCATCGCAAAGAACGGATCAGGAAGAGTTTTGTCTTTTACCAGCGCTGCGACCACGGTAGTCGGCACGGTAACGTTGTGCCAGCCGTCGGGAGCAAAGTTCATGCTCGAAATAGCTTCGCCCTTAGCCTCAACCTTGACCGAGGATTGGAGCCTCCAGTCATCTCGAAGAACGAGTCTCTCGGTCTTGTGCCCCGAAGCATTTTGCTCCAGCGACTGGCAAGCAGAGCGGTCTAGGCTCAACAGGAAGCACGACGCGACGAACATCATCACAACGAATTGTGCCGATAACAATCTCGAGAAAAATCTGAGGAACTGATTTGTGGAATTCATGTCGCTCCCTCGGTGCGCCATCACCGCTCGCAAGATGCCGATCCGTGGACCTCAGTCCGGGAACAAGATGGATAACACGTCTATTGATACGTTTCAATAGCTGATTTTTGAGGCGGAAAAGAACCGAGCCGTGAAGCCCGGAAAAGCGTGCGAACAACCGCACCCAATCGCGTGGTTTATAATTATTAATTCCGCTTTCCACTCCGGAGTGACAAGAAGATGATTCGATTTCTGCAAACTGAAGGACCGTTCAAGAAAATTGTGCTCAGCGGCCTGCTGCTGCTGATTTGCGCCGCCATGGTGATCGCGTTTGTCCCAGGCATCGGCACCGATGCATCTGGCACGCCGGGCGCCGGCATCGTGGCGAAAGTGGATGGCGAGGATATTACCGCCCAGGAAGTGCGCGAGACCGCGCAAAGCATGCTTCAACAGCAGGGCGCCCAGTTGGGCGCGAATGCTGCTCTCCTGCTGCCATTTTTTGCGCAACGAGCGGCTGACCAGCTCGTAGATCGCCAGGCATTGGTGGCGGAGGCGCAACATCTCGGACTGAAGGCCACGCCACAGGAAATAAAAGACGAATTGCAGCACGGACGCTATTCAGAGGTTTTCTTTCCTGGCGGAAATTTCATCGGCCAGGCGGAATACGAGGGTTTGCTGCAGCAGCACAACTTAACCACCGCGACATTCGAAAATAATGTAGGCAAAGAAATTCTGATCAGCAAGCTGCAGGCCCTGATCACGGGCAGCGCCTCGGTAAGCGAAGCCTCCATCCGGCAGGAGTTCGACAAGCAAAACACCAAGGTCAAGTTTGAGTACGCCGTTCTCCGGCAGGACGACATCAAGAAAGGCCTTCATCCCACGAACGAAGAGTTGAAGGCTTTTTACGATAGCCACCAGAAAACCTACGCGAATTCTGTTCCGGAAAAGCGCAAGGTGAAATACGCCATGATCGATACCGGAAAAATCGAGAGTGGCGTTCAAATAACACACGACGAGCTGCTGTCGTATTACAACCAGCACCGTGATCAGTACCGCGTACCGGAGCAAGCCAAGGTTAGCCACATTTTGATCAAGACGCCGCTTCCGGGGCCAGACGGAAAGGTAGACGAAAAGGGCGCAGCAGAAGCGCAACGACGCGCCCAGGATATTCTCAAACAGCTCAGGGCCGGAGCAAAATTCGAAGACCTGGCGAAAAAGTATTCCGAAGATCCAGGCAGCGCCAAGGAAGGCGGATCACTGGGATGGATTGGCAAGGGCCGTACCGTTCCCGAATTCGAGAAAGCCGCTTTCTCCCAGCCCATAGGTCAGATCGGCGACTTGGTAAAGAGCAGCTACGGTTTTCACATCATTCGTGTGGATGAGCGGCAGGACGCCCACATGAAAACGCTCGAGGAAGTGAAAGATCAGATCGAGCCGGTTCTCAAGCAGCAGAAGGCTCAGCAGCTCACCCAGCAGCAAGCCGAAGATCTGCTCCAGCAGGCCAAGAAGCAGGGACTTGACGCTGCGGCGGCCGCCAAGGGTGTGCCGGTTGCGACCCCTGATTTTTTCAGTCGCAAGGATATCGTGCCCGGATTAGGGCCATCGCCTCAATTTATGGACGCGGTTTTCACCACCGCCGAAAAGTCCGGTCCGGAATCAGCTTCGACCTCGCAGGGCTTCGCGGTCTTTGATCTGCTTGCGGTAAAACCGGTATCAACGCCGACTTTCGAAGAGATCCATAGCCGTGTAGAAGAAGAATTCAAGAACGAGCGCTCGAGCGTTCTGTTGTCGCAGAAGACGCAGGAACTCTCCGACCGGGCCAAGTCAGAGCACGACCTGAAGAAAGCGGCGAAGGAGTTGGGTGCCTCAGTGAAAACGAGTGAACTCGTCGCGCCCGATGGTCAGGTTCCGGATATCGGGTCGATGACCGGACAGGCTGCAATTGCGTTCAGCATGAAGCCAGGCGATATCAGCGGCCCGATTAACAGCGGAGGCAACGGCGTAGTCTTGGCTGTAACCGACGTGCAAGCTCCGTCCGAGGCCGACTTCGCCGCCAAGCGCGATCAGATTCGCGATACCCTCCTGCAGAGCAAGGAACAGGAGCTGTTCGGACTATTCGTGACGAATCTGCGTGACCAGATGCAAAAGTCCGGCAAAATCAAGATCAACCAGGAAGAGATGAAAGCGCTGACCCGTTCCGGAGGCGAACCGGGAATCTGAGATTTCCTAGATAGTGATCGATTCGCATGTCGTTTCCCCGAGCCGCCGGCATCTTGCTGCATCCCACGTCACTGCCTTCGCGCGGCGGCATCGGTGACTTTGGTCCAGCCGCTTATCAGTTCGCCGATTCTCTTGCCGCGGCCCGTCAGGGGCTTTGGCAGGTGTTGCCCCTCGGTCCGCTAGGCTACGGCAACTCGCCCTATTCTTCCATCTCAGCCTTCGCCGGTAATCCTCTGCTCATAAGCCTGGAACGGCTGGCCAGCCGCGGTTGGATCGATCAGGATAAAATTTCCCCTCCTGCTTCGGACTCTGGTCCCGTGGCCTACGACCGGGTTTTCGCCAGAAAAATGCCGCTCCTTTTCGAAGCCGGCCGCGGCTTTGTCGCTTCCGCTTCGGCCGGTGTGCGCGAACGCTTTGAACGGTTTTGTTCAGAGAATGCCTGGTGGCTGGATGATTTCGTCCTTTTCGATGCCCTACGGGCGCGACACAAACTCGCCAGCTGGAACAAATGGCCGGCCGAGCTTGCTCGTCGCGAATCCACTGCCATGGAACGCGCCCGCAGAGAACTGGCCGACGACTTGAAAATCCGCAGCGCTTTGCAGTTTGCCTTCTACGAACAGTGGCAGGCGCTTCGCCGTTATTGCGCGGAGCGGAAAATCCGCATCGTTGGCGACGTGGCCATCTTCGTAAACTACGATAGCGCCGATGTCTGGATGCATCGCGATCTTTTTCGCTTGAATGAGAATCTCGAATCCGAAGTTGTCTCTGGTGTGCCGCCTGACTTCTTCAGCAAGACCGGCCAACGCTGGGGCAATCCGCTCTACCGCTGGGATGTGATGAAAGCGCAGGGATATGAATGGTGGATTCAGCGCCTGCGCTGGGCAACGCGAAACTGCGATTACATCCGGCTCGATCATTTCCGCGGTTTCGATCAGTTCTGGGAGATTCCGGCGGCCGATCCCACAGCGATCAACGGTCGGTGGGTGGATGGCCCGCGAGACGACCTGTTTCATAGGCTGCGTGAGGCTCTCGGAGGGCTACCCTTCTTCGCGGAAGACTTGGGCTACATTACGCCCGAAGTTCATGCTTTTCGCGAACGCCTGCAGATTCCAGGGATGGCCGTGCTGCAGTTCGGCTTCGGCGATGAGGGCGCACACATATATTTGCCACATCGTGCTGCGGGTAAAGTGATCTACACCGGAACTCACGACAATGATACGACGGCTGGCTGGTATAAGTCTGCCGCGGCCGATCATGAACGGCGCAATGCGGAATGCTATCTCGGCCTCGTCGACGATGGCATTCATTGGGCTTTCATCCGAGCGGCGCAAGCTTCGGTTGCTGACCTTGCTCTTATCCCGATGCAAGACGTCCTCGGCCTGGGTAGCGAAGCGCGGATGAATACTCCAAGTCTGGACGGCGGGAATTGGAAGTGGCGTCTTGCGCCGGAACAGTTCACGCCGGAATTGACGGCGAAACTTGCTCATCTTGCCGAAATGACAGACCGGTTGCCGCAGCCATTTGCCATCTCTCCAGAGAACAATTTCGCGGCCTGAGTCGGTCACCTGTGATTCCACTTTTTTTGAGGAAACGACTTCTAAAGAGAGGATTGTGAAAGGAACAATTGTCAAAGGAGTGTTACACCGGGTGCGAGGCTTTGCGCCTTCCTCTGGATCGTGTATAGAGGTTACGGGGAGTTTTATTGGCGAACGAACCCATTATCGAAGCCCGAGCAATTGAAAAGTCTTATCCGCAGCCGGATGGAACCCGCATCCAGGTGGTCGGACTCACGGACTTCACCATCGAGCCTGGGAAGATCATTGCTCTGCTGGGCGCGTCCGGCTGCGGCAAGTCGACTCTGCTGCGCATTCTGAGCGGACTTTCGCAACCTACTTCCGGCGCTTTGTTCTGGCACGGCAAGCCCCTGAACGGTCAAGCGCCCAACGTCGCCATCGTATTCCAGAGCTTTGCTCTGTTTCCCTGGCTAACAGTCCTCGAGAATGTGGAGGCTCCTCTGGAAGCGCGGGCCGTGCCCGCCGTGGAGCGACGCAAACGCGCGCTCCGTACTTTGGACACAGTCGGCCTCGATGGCTTCGAAACGGCCTATCCCAAAGAATTGTCCGGTGGCATGAAGCAGCGCGTAGGCTTCGCGCGCGCTCTCGTGGTTGAGCCGGAAGTGCTCTTCATGGACGAGCCCTTCTCCGCTCTCGACGTCCTCACGGCGGAAAATCTGCGCGGCGAATTACTGGAACTCTGGCTCACCAAGAAGATGCCCACCAGCGCCATCTTCATCGTCACCCACAACATCGAGGAAGCCGTGATGCTGGCGGACCGAATCGTCGTCCTGGGAAGAAATCCGGCTCGTATCCGCTCGGATTTCAACGTCAAGCTCTCGCATCCTCGCGATCGCAAGTCCAGCCGCTTTGTCGAACTGGTGGATTACATCTACAAAATCATGACCGAACCGGACGTCGAGCATGCCGTGCCGGATCCGGAGAGCACGGGCGAGATTGTTGTTCCCGCGGGCGGATTGAAGAGGGGCCAACCCCCGGTTCGGACCAGTAAATATCAAATGCTCCCGCACGCCCGCGTAGGCGGAATCGCCGGCCTGCTCGAACTTCTGCACGATCGCGGAGGTCGCGAAGACCTGTTTCGCCTGAGCGAGGAGTTGGTAATGGACGTGGAAGATCTGTTGCCAATTCTTGAGGCTTGCGTGCTGCTGGGTTTTGCCCGGCTGAAGGAGGGCGACGTCGAACTCTCGCGGCAGGGAGTGCAATTTGCCGACGCTGACATTCAACGGCGCAAGGTCTTGTTCCGCGAGGCCGCTCTGGAGCATGTCACCATCCTGAAGCAGATCGACAGCATCTTGAAGCGGAAGTCGGATCACTCCATTGCCGACGAATTTTTCCACGATATTCTTGACGAGCATTTCGCGGAAGACGAAGTACAGCGGCAACTGGATACGGCCATGAACTGGGGCCGCTACGCCGAGATTTTCGATTACGACCGGGAGAGCGGCCGGTTGACGCAAACCGAAGCTGCGACCGAGATATCAACCCACGCTGCCGAAAAACAAGAGCCACTTCCACGCCAAAAGCCTGATCAAGATTGAGGCTGATAGAAAAAACCGTCGCATGAAAAAGAGCATTACCTTCCGGGGATTCTCGGCGTATCGCTTGTGGTCCCAGCTGCCGAGTCTCGAAACCTCACATCTGCCCGATGTCATCATGTTCGCGGCAGGCATCGCGCTGTTTTACGGTGTGGTAACGGTCGGTCGCGGGTGGTTCGGCCCGTTCACGCCTTCGGTAGAGATTTCGCGCAGCCCGCGGTCGCTGCCGGCTTATGCCGGTTACTCGCTCTTGCGCATCACCATCGCGTACTTCTTGAGCTTGGTCTTCACCCTGGTCTACGGCTATGTGGCAGCGTATAACCAGCGCGCCGAGCGCTTCATGATTCCACTGCTCGACGTTCTGCAGTCGATTCCCGTGCTCAGCTTCCTTCCCGGAGTCATGCTGGCCATGGTCGCGCTTTTCCCGGGCCGCCAACTGGGCGTCGAGTTGGGCGCGATCCTGCTCATTTTCACCGGCCAGGTGTGGAACATGGCCTTCAGCTTCTATGCTTCTCTGAAAAGCATTCCGAAAGAGATGCGAGAAGCCGCAACCATCTACCGCTTCAGCTGGTGGCAGCGCTTCACCCAGATGGAATTGCCGTTTTCAGCCATCGGATTGGTTTGGAACTCGATGATGTCAGTGGCCGGTGGATGGTTCGCGCTCATGGTTTGCGAAATGTTCGTGCTGGGCCCGCGCGACTTTCGTCTGCCCGGCCTGGGCTCATACCTGCAAACCGCCGCCAGCGCCGGAGACATGAGCTCCATCCTGTGGGGAGTCGCCACGATGGTTGCCGTGATCGTGCTGCTCGATCAATTCATCTGGCGGCCGGTGATTGCCTGGGCAGAGAAATTCAAAGTGGAGCAGGTGGAAAGCACCGACAGTCCGCGATCGTGGGTTCTCAACTTGGTGGAGCACTCCACCGGCCTCGCGAAAATTCGGCAAAAAACTTTGCAGCCGCTGGAAGAGCGTTTGCTCCTGCATTTTGCGCGGAAGCATTCGGAAGAAGCGCCCGAGGAGCCTGCAGCTCCGTGGCGGGAGTGGCTTGCGCGCGCTCTGGCCCTGCTGGCGCTGATCGGCATTGGCTACGGCGTGGTCCGCGTCGCAATCATTCTCTCCGGACTGCAGAAGGTGGAATTGCACGAGGCCGCCCTGGGCCTGGGCGCAACTTTCTTGCGGGTCAATCTTGCCTTGCTCATCGGCACCCTTTGGACTGTCCCCGCCGGAGTCGCGATCGGCTTCAATCCTCGGCTCGCCCGTATCGCGCAACCGCTGGCCCAGATTGCGGCATCAGTTCCGGCCACCGCCCTGCTCCCTGTGATTCTGCTCGTGCTGATTAGGCTCGGTGGCGGACTTGGACTGGCATCGATCGTCGTCCTGCTGCTCGGCACCCAGTGGTATGTGTTGTTCAACGTCATTGCCGGTGCGATGGCCATCCCGACTGATCTAAAAGAATGCTGTTCCGTATTCCGGATGCAAGGCATTGAGCGCTGGAAGAAGCTGATCCTGCCGGGAATTTTTCCTTATCTGGTCACCGGCTTGGTAACGGCTTCCGGAGGAGCTTGGAATGCCAGCATCGTCGCTGAGTACTTCCATTTCAAGGGGCAAATCTACACCACAACCGGCTTAGGCGCGACCATCAGCCAGGCCACCGACAGCGGCAACTTCGACCTGCTATTGGCCGCAACCATGATGATGGCGGCCACCGTGGTCACGATCAATCGTCTGGTCTGGCGCAAACTTTATGCTCTGGCCGAAACACGCTTCCGTCTCGAAACCTAGAGCAGTGATCAGTGACCAGTGATCAGTGGTCAGACGAAAACTCGTGCGCCTTGCGAATGACTAACCCCTGACCCCTACCACCTGCGCGGTTACTCTTGGTTACTTTCGAGTTTCCCACCCAGCGATATTTCATCAGCTTTTAACCTCATCTTCATCCTGCTGCAAAGCGGCCGCGCTATTCCTTTAATATGGCCTCAAACCATCTGCACGGAGACGATACGCAGCCCGAAGTGTTGGCGCACGTTGCGGGCTTTCCGCGCATTCCGGCCTTGGCAGAGAAGTTTATTCCTGTAGAGAAGGTACGGAAACTTTACCGCCGGGTGCAGCGATCTCCCGAGGGCTTCGGGCTCGAGAACTTGCTGGCGGAAATGCGAGTGGAATTGCGTGTGGACGCTGCGGACGCGGCGCGAATCCCCGCTCAGGGCGCGGTCGTCGTCGTAGCCAATCATCCGTTTGGAATGCTCGATGGTGCGATGCTGGCAGTTCTGCTGACTCGTGTTCGTCCTGACGTAAAAGTGATGACCAACTATCTGCTGCGCGATGTGCCTGAATTGGCGCGGCATTGCATCTTCGTGGATCCCTTTGGGGATGATGACGCCCTGCGAGCTAACAGAATCGAAACCAATCGCCGTGCGCTCCGCGAAGCTCTGACCTGGTTGCGAAACGGTGGAATGCTGGCCGTCTTTCCCGCAGGAGAAGTTTCGCAGTGGCAATTTCCGCAAGGTCAAATTGCCGACCCAGACTGGAGCGACACAGCAGCGCGTTTGATTCGGCGCACCGGAGCCGCAGCTCTACCCGTCTATTTCTGCGGGCGGAACAGTGTGAGTTTCCACCTGTTCGGGATGATTCATCCGCGCCTGCGAACCGCCTTCCTGCTGCAAGAATTTCTTCAGCAAGCCGGACGAACCGTGGAAATCCGTGTGGGCAGCGAAATTCCGTGTGACTCCCTCGCAAGCATCGCAGATGATCGAGAGGCGATTGAATATTTACGCTGGCGCACCTACCTGCTGGCGCGCCGGACCCGGGCAGAGAAATCCTGGTCAGATGCAGTGCGCTCCAAGATATCTGAGAAGGTGCAAGAACCCGTCGCGCCCGCGGAACCGGCCCAACTCTTGGCGGAGGAATTGAACCGTCTCCCTAGTGATCGCTGCCTGGTGGAGAACGCCGAGTTGGCAGTTTATCTGACGAAGGCCGATGAGACTCCACGAATGTTGCAAGAACTTGGACGGCTACGGGAAGTAACGTTTCGAGGTGCCGGCGAAGGCGTTGGCAAACAACGCGATCTCGACCGTTTCGACAACTATTACTGGCATGTCTTGCTGTGGAACAAGACCAGTCGAGAGCTCGTCGGCGCTTATCGTGCGGGTAACACGGCCGAAATTCTTGCTGAACACGGGCTGAACGGACTCTACACCAGCACGCTCTTCCGCTACGATGCGCAGGTCTTCGAAAAGATTGGTCCAGCGCTCGAGCTGGGTCGTTCCTTCATCAGACCGGAGTATCAGCGCCAATACGCTCCATTGCTATTGTTGTGGAAGGGAATTGCGCGTTTGCTGGCCACGCACGCGAAAGTGCCGGTACTTTTCGGTGCAGTGAGCATCAGCAACGACTACAGCAAGGCTTCTCGCGAAATGATCTACCGCTTTTTCGAAGCGCGCATGCGCGAAGACGAATTCGCTGGCATGATCGAACCACGGCGGCCCTTCCGTCCGGCGGGCCTGCGGCCCTGGGATTGTCACGCTATGTTCGCCGCCTTGCGAGAACTGGAGGACCTGTCGCAGCCCATCGCGGATGTGGAAACCGATGGTAAAGGGTTGCCCATCCTGCTGCGCCAATATGCGAAGATCGGCGGCAAGATGCTCGCCTTTAATGTCGACCGGAAGTTTTCCAATGTGCTCGATGGCCTGGTAATGGTTGACCTGCGCAAAACTGACCCAGCTGTGTTGGAGCGTTACATGGGAAGGGAAGGCGCAACCGATTTCAGGCGCCATCACGGCTGCCAATCGTAATCCCGCAAGAACTATCTTTTCGCTCTCAACCTCGTTGCATCCTTCGGCAAGATGCAGGCCTGCGCCGCAGCTTGGAGAGCAACTCCCAACCTTAATCCGAGAGCCACTAATTGTTCCGGATCCATCAGTCGCTGCACGCTCTCGAAAAGCTGGCGCTCTTCTTTGCGGATGTGAGCAGAAAGCTGTTGTGCAAATGCCCGCAATCCTTCTGCTGACATCCGCCGAGCCTGCGCATCCTTAAACATTTCACGCAGCGAGCCGTGCTCGGCGATTAACTCTTCCACCAGTGGAACCAATGGCGGGAACGCCCGCGCAGCCGGGAAAAGAATCTCCTCCTCGGCAGCGAAATGACCTCTGATTTCCTGCTCGAAGTGCTGTTCGATCTCCGCCTGCCATTCCTCCAAGGCAGCGTTAGGGATCGGCTGCGCGCGATCGATCCGCACGCACAGCGCCAATGCCCGCTGGTGCTGATGAGACAGGGGAATCAGATTTTTATTGCGAAGCATCGCAATCCCGCCAGGTCGCCCAAGCCTAAGAGCAAGGCGTCATGCCACAGTCACAGGTTCCGAATCGTCTTCGGCCGCAGGGCGCACCGTCAGCCAATCGGTGCGAACCCGCTCCCACTCCTGGATCAGCATGCCGTTGCCCTCGAAGAAAGTTCGAATCCGCGCACGTTCCCAGCCCAGGACTTCCTCGAGAATGGGCGCCAGCACCGCCAACGCGCTGCTGCTGAGCACGGTGCGCTTGGCGATCTGCGAAACATGGGGAGACTCTGAAACCGCGATCGTCAATCCGTCGCGTGCATTCAGTTGCAGCATGACGTGAATATCGGAACTGCCATCCCCCGAATAAATCACGTGATCCGGACCGGTCACATGTTCGGCCAGCAACTGGTTCAGCACCGCTACTTTTCCGTATCCGGCTGTGGCTCGAACAATGCTGTCGATCTCGCCGGAAGGCTTGTAGAGAAACTCGGTTCCGAAAATATGATCCCTGGGGACGATGCCTTCCAGAGCGGAGTGAATCACTTCCACCGGCGCGGCCGAAAGAACATAAAAATCAAAAAAGTGCCCGTCCACGCCATTTGCCAGAATTTGGTAAAGCAGCTGGATGTCGCCCTTCAGCCGGATTCGCTTTCCAACTTCGTGAAGATGTTCTTTTCGAACTTTGGCTTTGAACTCCGGGTCGTGGAGCAGAAGGTACGCTAGTTCAGCCCCCTGCTGTACCAGGTTGATCTTCGCCATGCCTTTGGCTTTGCGTTCGAACTCCGCCGTAGGAATGCCGACCAACTCGGCCAGCACGTAGCCCGAGTCGTTGAAGGTAAGTGTCTGATCAAAGTCACTCGCAAAAATATAACGTTTCAAGAGCTTATCTGCCATAAGATCCTTAGATTCGCAGGGAGAGCGGAAGGCCCATTCAAAGAATCGATAAGAATTATAAGCCTCGCCCGCTAACCCACTATTAACAAACGAAGAAAACGAATCACAAATCGCGTGAAGCATCACTGCAGAATGAAAAAACCGGCGCTCGCCTCGCCTTTACTAAATTCGCCGACGCGTCCAGAATAGAACTTCGGCTGAGCTACCTCAGAATGGAGCGGCCGATACTCGCGAAATTTACAGGAGCCCTAATGCTTGCCTCTGGTGAACTTATCCGTTCGATGAATTATGTGGACGACATCACGACCACCCTGCGTCGCATTTGCATAGCGATTCCCGCCATGAACGCCGAGGAGCGCAAGCGCTTGGCGGAAAGTCTGCGCACCGCCGGCATCGCGCTCAACGACGCCATTAAAGATTTGGAAAAAGAAAAGGTGGCGCAGTAGTGCAAGTCAAAACCATCGCCGTGATCGGCGCCGGCATTATGGGCCGGGGCATCGCTCACGCCTCTGCCCTTGGCGGCTACCGCACCATTCTCGAAGACCTGTTGCCAACCGCCCTGCGTCGCGCCGAAAGTGAAATTCGCGCCAATCTCGATAAAGCCGTTGAGTTAGGAAAAGTCTCGTCGCCCGATGCCGACGCGGCTTTTCAGCGTTTGGAATACGCCGACTCGGTGGACCAGGCAGCACGCGAAGCCGATCTGGTGATTGAAGCGGTTCCGGAGGAGATGGAGTCGAAGATTGAGATCTTCACTCTGCTCGACAAGATATGCCGTCCCGCCACGATTCTCGCTTCGAACACGTCTTCTCTCAGCGTCACTGAAATTTCCAGCGTGACCTACCGCGCCAGGAAGTGTGTTGGCATGCACTTCTTCAATCCCGTCCACAAGATGAAGCTGCTCGAGGTGGTGCGGGCTCTGGAAACCGATGACGACACTCTTGCCACGGCAGTCGAAGTCGGCAAGCGCATGGGGAAGGAAGTTGTAGTCATTAAGGAATCGCCCGGCTTCATCACCAGCCGCATCAACGCCATGATCGGCAATGAGGCGTTCTACATGCTGCAAGAAGGAATTGCCACCGCAGCTGACATCGACAAGGCGCTCAAGCTCGGACTGAATCACCCGATGGGACCGTTCGAGTTGGTCGATCTCGTGGGCCTCGATACTCGGCTGAATATTCTCGAGTACCTGCATAAATCGCTGGGAGAAAAATACCGTCCCGCGCCGCTGTTGGTGCAATATGTAAAAGCAGGACGCCTCGGACGCAAGTCGGGTCGTGGTGTGTTCGAGTATCCAGACGTCGCAGCCGCCGAGACAATGCCGTCTGCATCCGTACCGGAAAAAGAAAAAACGCTCGCGGGGGCCAAGCGCTAGAACCGCCGATCAGCGAGCGATCGATTTGCTGCCGAAGCTTAATCCCGCTAAAGACTCCATACTCTCAAGCTCGACTCCCTTACTGGCGATCAGCACATGAAAGCTCTCGCCCATGCCCGCCGGAGTCAACAGATGCTTGAGCTGGAGAGCGACTTTCGCCCGCTCCTGCGGCACGCGGCATCCTTCAAACGCGTCACCAAACTGATTCGCCTCGCCAATGCCCATCAAAAATTGCGATTGGGTGATGACTCTGTGCGTCCGCATGTCGTGCCTCTCGAGGGCAGCGGCGAGCGCGGTGAAGTTCACGTCAGCGGTGATGTCCTGTTCGCCGGGAGCTTCATACGGATTGGCGCTCACTGAATGCCGGCGAATAGCCTTTAGCGTTCCACGATGGCGTCCAGCCAGCTGTTCGTCGCGAGTGTAGCCGTAGTCGACAACGACCACGAATCTGCGACCGATGCCGTCGGCGATGCGATCGATGAATTGCTGTGAAGCGAGCGGCACTTCTATCCGCTCCCCAGGCTCAGGATGAACCGAATAGCGGTCGAGAAATTCCAATTCTTCTGAAGAAGACGGGGACCAGCTTTCAATAAAGTGGCCGTCACGCGCATCGATGCGAAGAGAACCCTTCGTACTCAAGACTTCGACCGGCAAGGCATCGAAGAATTCGTTGGCGAAAACGATGGTTGGAATCTCGGTGCCTGCTTCTTCTAAAGGATAGCGTGCAGTCAACACGGCTCTTCCAGAATCGAGGTGAGACTTCAAAGTCTCCTTGATTCGTCCCCGCAATGCCGACGAGTTCTCAACAAGGACGTAGCGCAACGCGCGAAAGAAATCTGGGAATTTGATTTGCGCCCAACCAAGTACGTCTTGCGCAAACAATCCGCGCCCTGGCCCAAGCTCCACCAAGTCGATGCTTTCCGGTGAGTCCAGAGCTCGCCACATTTCTTCGAACTGCCGGGCCAGCAATCGCCCGAAAACCGCGTGCACATCGCTCGATGTGTAAAAATCGCCAGCCTTCCCGAAATGCTCCGCGTTTCGCGAATAGTAACCCAGCTCCGGATCGTAAAGGCAAAGCTCCATGTAGCGCGAAAAATGAATCGGACCTCGCTCGCGTATTTCCTGCTCGATTTTCTGCCGGAGTAAATTCACAATTCGTTCTGCCGACGCTCGACGCGGTCTTGCGGCGTGCGAATAAACATTTCCACGAAATAATCATGCAGCGCGTCATACAGTTGACGCTGGAAATTCCATTCAAACTGTGGATGGTCGAGATCCCGGGGATGCAGGTCAAAATAATAAGTGTGCACCGGCACAGATTTGTCTTTGAACTGAATGGTAACTTCTACGCCTTCGCCCTTGGCGCGCCCGGAAAAGTCTAAAAGCGGATGCTCATACAGCCGCAGTTGGTCCAGAACCCGATCGAGCCGGGCATTGGCGGTTTCGGGCATGGGAACGATTGTACCGCCTAGGAACAGTCGAGCTGGTTCACTCGTACCTCAGAGCCTCAATCGGATCGAGCCGCGCAGCCTTGATCGCGGGCAACATGCCACTGATGATTCCAACGAAGCTCAGAATCGCCGTCGACCAAATCAGGGTGGCCGTATCAATGTAGAGATGAATATCTCCCTCGCTCGCGTCTTCAATGAATGCGCTCCACAGCGTGAGCGAACCGACGGACCAGGAAACGAGATAAGCCAGTACCACGCCCAACAGCCCGCCCAGTGCGGTGATCACTAAAGCTTCAGCCAGGAACTGAAACAGGATGTGCCACCGATGCGCACCCAGTGCCTTCTCAACGCCGATCTCGCGAGTGCGCTGCGTCACCGAAACCAGCATGATGTTCATCAGGCCCACGCCACCAATGCCCAGCGTCAGCAGCCCGATAAAGCCCAATAGAAGCTTGATTCCGACAGTGATAATGGTGAGGTCAGCGAGATCCTTTACGGCGTCGAACACGAAGATGGCACGATCGTCCTTGGGATTAAAGTTGTGATGAAAAGCCATCGAGTTGCGCACAGCTGTGACCATCTTGGCGTGGTCGCCTTCGTAATCCATCATGATCCCGTCAAGATAGTAGCTGTTCTTGAGGTCGCTCATGGCGCTGTACGGCACATAAACCAACGAGTTCATGTCTTCGTCGCCATTCGAAATCGTATGCCGAAGGACGGCGACCACCTTGTAGGAGATGCCGTCGATCCGAATATTCTCCCCCAAAGCATTCTCACCAGAGAAAAGCTTCTTCTTCACCGTTGACCCGATGACGGCAACGCGGGTGTGAGTGAAATCTTCCCGCTCGCCAAAGAATGTACCTTCGCCCACATCCAGAGCACGAATCTTTTCGTACGTGGAGTACACGCCGTGCACGCCATAACTCGCACTGCGCGTGCCAAAAGCGATGAGGCTTTGCTTGTCAACCTCAGGAGAAATCCGCGTGAGCATGGGGCACTCGGCGCGAATGAATTCGATATCTTCGCGAGTCAGTCGAACCTGCACGCCCGCCTTGGTGCCCCCCGCCTGGATCGAAGTGCGTCCCGGAAAAATCGCCACCAGGTTGCCGCCAAAAGTGCGGAAAGCGATCATCAACGCGTTCTGGAATCCGGAACCGTAGGCCAGCAACAGCACAACCGTGGCGATGCCCCAGGCCATGCCCAGCATGGTCAGCACGGACCGTCTCCGGTTGTGCTTGAGTGCGTTGAACGCCTGCTTGCCCAGTTCACCAAACATAAATATTCCGAAGTCGAAAGTCAGAAATCAGAGGTCAGAATGTGGAAGTAAGAAGTCAAGAAGAGCCTGCTCTTACTTCTGCCTTCTGCCTTCTAACTTCTGCCTTTGCCCTACTCCTGCCGGAGCGCCTCCACGGGAGGAAGCAGCGCTGCCTTGCGCGCCGGATAAAGTCCCGCCACGATTCCTGCCACTGATAGCGAAATTATGGCGACGACGGCCGACGCTGGCACGATGCGCGGCGTGTCGAATCCTTCCGGCGATGGTAACTGCGCCAACAGAGCCACGAACGCTCCCGAAATTGCCAGCCCGATGCCTCCGCTAAAGACAGTAAGAAACGCGCCCTCCAGAAAAAACTGCGTCATGATGTTGCGATGCGTCGCTCCCAGAGCCTTGCGCAAACCAATCTCTCGCGTTCTCTCGGTGACGGAAACCAGCATAATGTTGATGATCCCGATCGCTCCCAACCCAAGCGTCACCAGTCCCACGACCCCGAGAAAATAATCCATGGCATCAAAAATCTTTCCCACGCGAATTGCTCCGTCGATAGTGTCCCAGTCCATGAATGCGTCATCGAGGCTGGGATCAAAACCATGGCGTCGCGCCACGATGGCATGTACCTCATTCTTGGCTTCAATGTGCAGCTCTTTTTTTGTAGGTCGGTAGTTGAGAAACGAGATCGCGTTTTCCGTGTTCTGCGCCTTCAACGGAAAAAGCATGCGCATGGTGTCGAAGGGCACAAAGATGCGATGGTTCGTGCCGTTCTCGCCCTCTTTGCCGATCTTCGGAATCACGCCGATCACCTTGAAATCCATGTCGTTCAGCAGAATCGTGCTGCCCACGGCTGGTTCGCCGGGGAACATATTCTTCAAGAGCTCCCAGCCCACCACGGCCACACGACGATGCTGGCTGTTGTCTTCGTTATTGAACCACCGCCCCGGTTCGATCGGCATGTTGCGAATCTCGCTGTACTCGGGAACCACGCCGAAGACCTGGCCGTTCGTGGATCCATAATCGCTGACCGCGCGGATGTCGTCTCGCTCTAGCACCGGAGAAACGGCGCGCAGGAATTTAGCTTGATCGCGAATGGCAAAGTAGTCGCCGTAGGTCAGGTAGTAGGGTTGTCCCGACTGAAAGCTCCCGGCGATCGCCGGAATGCGGCCGGGGAAAACAAACATAATGTCCTGGCCAAGTTCCGCCAGATTCTTGTCCTGGCCGCTACGGAAGCCCTCGCCTAATCCCACCAACAGCAACAAAGAACCCACGCCCCACGCAATTCCGAACATAGTGAGAAAGGAGCGCAGCTTGTGCGCCCACAGCGTGGATAGTGACTGCCGCACAATGTCGACAAGCATTCGCATAGCAAAATGATTAGAAATTCGCCCCCACGCCTCCGGGGAGGCGACGTGAGGGCCCTGGCTAACCGGTAACAGGTAACGTTCAGGCGAGGGGTCTCAATCCCGCCTGACCATTCTGACTGGTAATACGCAGCCGGGACGCACGAAGTTCCCCGCTGTCGCCAGCAGTTAGACACTGCGGAAGAGGAAAACGTTAGCTTCGGTTGGAAAAGCCGGCGCCTGATTTGTCCAGGGCATCGATCAGAACTCGAAGTACCCGCCGGATGTTGCTGATAGACGAGGACCATTCGTGCCCGTCGGCGGTAGTGCACCCAGAACCGCGGTCAGGTTCTCCCAGGCTGCCTGATTCAAGGCGGGGTCGGAAGCGACGAGTTCGCGAATCATATCCCAGGCGGCTACATTGAGCGCGCCTTCCGGCGGCGGTCCCATCGCCAGGGACACCGAGCATTGCGGGCAAAAGCATATCCGCTGCGCCGCCGATTTTTGCCTCGGCTTGATTCCTACCGTCTGCGCGAACAGATAGACGGCAACGGACTTTTGTCCGCTTTCAATCGGACGATTGCAGCGCAGACAATACATATTTTCCACAAATTCTCCTGATGCCATCTACAACCGTGCATGTACGACCGTGAAGAATCAATACTGTCTGTTCTGTGAATCGGTATGCAAGTATGCAGAAAGATTCCAGCGCGCCGCGCCCGAACCGGTGCTCGCATCCCGAACCAAGCTGTGCTCTAGGCAGAAGTGGATACGATCGTGCACTCTGTTGCGATGAAAGCTGCCGTAAGAAATCCGCGCGACGCGCGCGCAAACGCCAGGCCAACGACTGTCGGAGCGCTTGGCTCATCAGGAAAGTCGTTGCGGGTGTCGCAACTTTTCAGGCTCTGTGAGTGCGACCAGGTTGCCGCGGTTTGTTACCGGCTCCGCAACGGCGCAATCGAATTTCTCCTGGTTCAAACTCGCGGCAGCGGGCGCTGGACATTCCCCAAGGGCAGCGCCGAACCCGGGCTAAGCCATGCCCAGGCCGCCGCCATCGAGGCTTTCGAGGAAGCCGGAGTTCACGGACGCATCGAAGAAGCTTCCTTCGCGCGCTACGTCTGCCGGAAGCGCCGCGCTTCGCGCAATTCTTCAGGTCCTTCCGCTAAAGGCCTCATGGTCAGTGCTCACCTCTGCCAGGTGCTGCGGCTCTCCAAACCGAAAGAGTCCAACCGTAACCGCACCTGGTTTTCCATTGAAGAAGCAAAGCAGCATTTGTGCGAGGGCCGGAGCAACGGAGATGCGGAGGAGTTCGCCCGCGTGATCCATAAGGCCGTAGCTCGTATCACGCAATCGAGCACCGCTAGGGAACCGGCTGTTGATCGGCTGCGAGCGGAACCGTTAACGGAACCCGCCCTGCAGAAGGTACGCTTCGAAGCGTTTACGCCGCCTTACGACCAGACTCCACACATGCGTCACCGGCTCGCCGGGATGCGCCCCTTTACCACGCCCACGGGCGATTCTGATCGTCGCGAAACCCAGCCGCGCGATGTCCTGCCCTTCGTCCCCTCGCGTCAGTTTGGTCAAAGTCCCAGGTTGCTCTCGGGCCCAAGAAAGATGAAGGCCTTGGGTACCGGCGCTAAGAGTGATTGAAGCTTCCCTCTGATTACCCGTTGTTCTTCGGCCGCTCAAAAGCCTTTTGCATATATCTGCGCGCTTCTTCCAGAGCGCCAAAAGTATCGTCGTTGGTCTGGATGGCCTGCCGGTATTCGTTAATCGCGCGTTCGCGCTGGCCGGTAATATCAAAAATCTTGCCCAGTTGGATATGACTCCACACTTCCGTCCACCGCGGCTCCCCATTGCCGTTGATGGAAGATCGATAGGAGTTCGCCGACGATTGATAGTTTTTCTGCAGGAAGAAAATCTCAGCCACGCGATAGTGGGCGAGGGAACTGTTCTTGTTCAGATCGAGCGCTTTGTTGAATTCCGCCAGCGCGCCGGCAAGATCGCCTTGTTGCTGCAGAGCCTGCCCCCGCAGAATGGATGCGCGCAGTTTTACATCGGAAGAATTGGTAAGAACGTGATGGTCCGGATCGATTGCAATTCGACGCGGCCGCCCAAAGGTTTCAACCGTGAAAGCCGAGTCTGTGCCCACCACTTCGAGCTTCTTATTTTCCGTTTTGCCGTCGGTGTCAATTCGCAGGTCGACCGGCATGCGAAACAAATCGAGATCTTGCGAAATCGCGCCCGTCACCCGGAACCCCTTGTTGTTGCCTAAACGGTAGACGGTGTACTTCAACTTGAACTCGGGCGCGCCGGTCGAGTCGAGCCATTGCGAGAAGAACCAGGTTAGCTGTTCTCCATAATACTTTTCCGCGATCGCCCGGAAATCGTCCATGGTGGCCGATTTCCCCGAATAAGTTTCGGCGAATTCGCGCATTGTCTTGAGATATTTGTCCTCCCCGAGCACCCAGCGCAACATGTGCAGGATCATCGCGCCCTTATCCGTCACCAGCGACTGAAACTCGGTGGAGAACGGATCCAGCTTGCTGGCGCTGGAAAGCGGAATGTTATCGTAGGCCAGCGCTCCCACTGACATATCCTTGATAGCTTCTTCCAGGCCCGCGGCGCCCGCCGCGCTCTCTACATACATGGCTTCCGAATAACGCGAAAATCCGTCCACCAGCCACCAGTCATCCTTCGTTGCCGGACTCACCGATACACCCCACCACTGGTGGGCGATAGCATTCGCCAGCAAACGATAGTTCGTTTTTTCCGTGATCGAGGGGCCACCCAGACCGGCAATTTCCGGCGCCCAGGCGTATGGAACCGTGTCCCCCGGCAATTCCACAACATTGAGCCGCTGCGACAGCGGAGTGCCGTAGAGTGTGATGAAGTAAGTAAATTCCTGAACTGCCGTGGTCGTGTATTCCGGCGCCAGCTTCTGGTGGTTGGGTTTAAAGAAGACGTGCAGGTTCATGCCCGCTTCGTCGCTCTTGTATTCCTGGAAGATCCCCGCAACGATCGTCCCTGGGAAACTCGGCTTGTCGTCCACGAAAGTAAAAGTTTTCGTGGGCAGCCCGCTGCTGTTCGGTTTTTTCGAGGGCGGATTGTCCGTGACCGTGACTTTTCCGCTGCCAATCACCAGCATATGCGCCGGGACGGTAACACTGATCGTCGAAGTAAACCGGTTCAGCCCGTAGCCGCTTACCGGAAACCACCGTCCGGCGTAAAGCAGGTAGCTGGTGTCGTCGCCAATGTAGGCCAGCTTCAGCCCCGGCACTGGGCTGTCATCGGCGTTTTCGATTTCGCCTTCATATTCGAAAGTCAGAGTTGTGGAACTGTCCTTCGTCAGACCACTGGGCAGCGGAACGCGCACCGTCGAGTCCTGTGTGACCCGCTCGGCCGATAGCGGCTGATCTTTATCGTCCAGCACCCTGGTGACACGCAACCCGTTGTGGAGTTCGAAGATAGCTGTATTCAGCTCTTGAAGCGCGGTGAATTTGACCTTGGCACGCGCCGACATCTGATGGAGATGCGGGGTAAGCTCGACTTCAATCTGGTAATCGTCCACTCGCAGGCGGGTTTTCTCGGCAGCCCAAGAAGGGATGGAAGGGATCGATACAAACCCCAACAACAGCAGGGCAGAGAAGCCCACCAGGACGCTCTGCTCGCGCCGAAGCTGTTTCTGCATTAAGGAGATTCTCCAGGAAATGGGCCTAACCATCCCTATGATGAAGATTTTCATCTAAAAGATGCTGTGAGCACAAGGGTTAGCGAAAATGCCGGATGGTCCCCTCCTGATTTCTGCGGCGTCATCCTGGGCGGAGCCGCTGTGCAGGCGAAGCGAAGACTGGTTGCCGTCCGGAGCCGTCGTGCGAGAGAACATTACGGTTTGGCTAGGTCTTGAGGCGGAAGGTGGGGAGTGAACCTGCGAACAACAAATTCCTGAATGATATTGCTGGCCGCACTCCCACCGATGCCTATGAGCGCATTTTCAAACGTTAAGCTCGCCCCGTTCCGATTCTCAGCCGGATAATACAAATTGGAGATTCCCGCTGCGGCGAGTCCGCCGATGATCCCCGAGTAACCCGGCTGCCAGCGCCCGTTGTCCCCCTTGCAAACCACAGACATTGCAATGGCGTAGAGAAACCTCGATTTTCGGCTGCCAGTCCCCTTGTAGAAATATCGAGGATCCTGCTTGAGCAACGATGGCAGTATTGCGCCGCCAATGAATGTTCCCGACACAAAGTCGCCATATGCTGCCCCATAACGTCTCGCGTAGCCCGCTGCACCCTGCCCGTATCCGCTAAAGTAATTATCCGCCTGTTCAACTCCCGCGACCCCGCCCGTGATTAAGAATGAGAATGGATCGATCGTCGATTTCCATGCCAGGTGAAACTTTAATTTGGTCGTCATCGGAGCCGCATTCGGCACGTAACTGACATAAAAATTCGGGATAAACCCGAGCACGCGTTGTTTTTCCTCCAGCTTAACCTCCTCCACCGCGACTTCCTCCGAGCGTAGGCTCACTTCCACATCCACGTTAGCGCTGGGGATCGCGAGTGTGACCTGGGGAGCAATGTAATTTTCCCCAGGTTGCAGCGCTCCGGAGGTCTGCACCGGCGCGAAGCCGGACGCCGTATAGCTTATCTGAAACGGTCCCGGAGTTACGTCGAGAAAAAGAAAGTATCCATTGCTGTCTGAAAGCGTTTCTCGTTTCGAGGCAGGACCTTGCTGCGCCAGGGCTATTTTCACATTCGCGACCACGGCCCCAGTTTGATCAACCACGGTCCCGCTGATGCTTCCGGATTTTGGCACGGGAGGATCATCCTGCTGTACCGGCGTTGGGGTTTCTGGCATGCCTGCCGCCGGCCCCGGCGTTTGTGCGAGGGCCGAAGCCGCACTGAATATCGCAGCAGCCGTTATCCACAATGCGAGCCACTTCGCGGCGCGGATCGAATATCGCAGATGATTGCCTAAGCCGTGGATACGCGAACTCTCTTCCCAACTCGTCAAATTTAATACTTACCCAAATTGCTCTTTTTCTGTGTGAAGTTTTGTCAAGATCGCGCCGCCCTTGAGAGCCTAGCCAAAATCTATCCTCTCCACCAAGTTACCTTTTATCTCTGTATGTCTGATGCACGAATTTGAAGATGGGCTAGCTGTGGGATGGTATTGAATTTTCAATCGACCAAATAATCGCCGCGGCGCGGTCCGCCGGGCGCTGCGTCAGCCCTTTAAAGGCTCCCTCGGGCGCGCGGAGTTTCCCCTTCACCCGTGTTAGGCCTTCCAACATGCGGTTGCGCGGAGCCCCGTCGGGAAGGATCTTTTGCAGTTGGGCGACGACGTTTTCGGCCGTGAAGTCATGCTGCACCAGCTCCGGAACGACCTCCTCTCCAGCAATCAAATTCACCATGGCGAAATACGGAACCTTCACTCGCGGCCTACCCAACAGATAGGTGAGGGACGATACACGGTAGACCATCACAAATGGAGTTCGCATCATCGCGGCCTCCACGGTCGCCGTCCCGCTCGCAATAATCCCCGCGCGAGAGTGCCAGAGTGTGGGCAGGGATTCAGGCACAAGCGTGACGCGCTGGCGGCCCATTAAGCTAGTGACAAATGAGCGATCAAGTGTGGGTGCGACCGGCAAGATAAATTCGCATTCCGCACCAAGTCGCGCCGCAGCTTCCAGCATCGTCGGCAGATTCATGCGTACTTCTTTGACCCGGCTTCCAGGCATGATCGTGATCCAAGGCTTGCCCGGATCAAGATGTAACTGTGCCGCATACTCCTTCCGCCCAATCGCCGGCTCCGGCAAGTCCGCCAGTGGATGCCCAACAAACGTCGCATCCACTCCCCGCTCCCGATAGAACTTCTCTTCGAACGGAAAAATAACCAGTGCTTTGTCAATAAAGTCGCGCAGCAGCCGCACCCGTCCCTGCCTCCAGGCCCAGAACTGCGGCGCAACGTAATACACCACAGGAATCCCCCGCCGCTTCATCTGCCGCGCCACTCGCCAGTTAAACGCCGGCGAATCGATCACGATAGCGAGGTCCGGTTTTCGTTTGCCGGCTTCGGAGATCAGACGCTGGTACAAGCCATAGATTTTCGGCAGATGGCTCAGAATTTCGGTGATCCCGACCACCGAGAGATCCTTCGCGTCGACCACGGTGTCGCATCCCACCGCCCGCATCCGCTCCCCGCCGACCCCAAAAAACTCAAGCTGGCTTTTTGTAGGGACAGCCGCCCCCGGCTGCCTGTCCTGAGCGAGGTCGAAGGGTCCAGCGGAGCGAAGCTCCGCAGTCTCTCCTGCGGCGCACCGCCGCAGCGCCTCAATGAGCTGCGCCCCATACATCTCCCCCGAAGCCTCGCCCGCTGAGATCAGTATTCGCAAGAGAGCATTGTAAGGCCGGGGCTTAACAGAAACGATGTGCCAGAAATCTTCAGATACTATCTTTTGGGATGCGCCCGCGTGCCCGCTTCTCGAGGTAGTGGACAATGGCGAGAGATTCGATATCGATTTTGATTGAACCAACGATAGCCCCGCCAAAGCAACCAATTGAAGCCCGGCAAACGGAAGATTACATAGAAAGGCCACGCCCACCAGATGCGGCGCGAAACATATAGATACGCATCGGCACCAGATTCCAATTTTCCGGATCGGGTTAATACCAGTATGTCGTCCAGCAGATTCCCCTGGGGAATTGGCAAACTGCCGTCGGCAAAAGCGGATTGCAAGTCCTTAACTACAAAGCCCCTCCGTTCAACTACTCGCTCCCAGAAGTGAACCCAACGAAAACAGAACCCACAGCCGCCGTCGTAGAGTATCCAGCCCTCGCGGGGAAGATCAGACTCCGGTTGGCGGTCTTGTGGTCTCATTGGATTCGATTGCCCCTGAAGACGACGACGGAGGAGCCATCCGCCACGAACGCACAGTCGGGTTGCCGCTGAAGAACTGTTCCGAGCTCGCGACCATAAAGAGTGCTAGCGTCCCCTTCAAATCCAGCCGCAGTGGTCGCCCACACTTGCCATGGCACATGCGAGACGTGGTATTCGACGCAACCACCAGATCGCTGAGCCGAATAGCCCCAGTAGTGTTCGGCGATGAACTGTTCCAAACTCCCGTCCTCAGGAAGTTTGGGAAGGCCTACGGTTCGGGCAGAGAGCTTGCACCACCGGTCGCCAACCTGCCATCGGTACTCGGCCGTATTCCCGAGCGCTTCTGCCTTGAGATGATGCTTCATCGGGAGACGCACATAGTTCTCGCCGTACACGAGTCGGGCGGTCACCGCGATCGCGTGTCTCGGCACAACCTCCGCGATGAAAACGACTCCTCTTCGATCATTTCCGTCTTCCTTGCGACGAACATAGAAGCGCAGGTTTACCTCATCGAAATCGGCATGAAACGGAACTCGGAGACGCCCAAATAGCTTCGTCCGGCAGAATCGAAAGCCCACAAGACTAAGATATGTTCTCCCATCGAATGAATCCAGCGAAGTGCCGCGCGGAACGTGCCGATCCACGAGACTAGGTTCGACCTCATAGTTCAACATTACCAAGTCCCGCCACTCGGCAGAAAGGAAAACTCGTCTTGACTGAAAGGTGAGTTCGTCGACGCTTCGCTCGATCTGGCTGCTAGTCATCTGCTTTGGCGGCGACCTCGGAATCCACGGACGAGGGAGTCTGCGCCCCCAGTTCCTGATCCTTGTACTGCAGCTGATACAGCTTGAAATAAATCCCTCTCTTGGCGAGCAATTGCTGATGCGTCCCCATCTCACGAACCTGCCCTTTGTGCATCACGATGATCTTGTCCGCCCTTTGCACGGTCGACAGCCGGTGAGCGATGATCACTGACGTGCGCCCTTCCACCATCCGCGCAAGCGCGTCCCGCACGCGAAATTCAGTTTCGGTGTCCACGCTCGACGTCGCCTCATCCAGAATCAGAATCTTCGGTTCGTGAGCCAATGCCCGCGCAAATGAGATGAGCTGCTTCTGCCCCGTGGAAAGTGTCGACCCGCGCTCGCGAACTTCTTCTTCAAAGCCCTTCGGCAAAGCGCGAATGAAATCGGAAAGATTTACATCTTCGGCAGCCTGCTCAATATCTTTGTCCTGTATGCGTTTGGTCCCTAGCCGTATATTCCCGCCAATCGTTCCGCTGAACAGAAACGGATCTTGCAGCACCACTCCGAACCGGCTGCGCAAATCGGCAAGGTCCATGTCCTTCACGTCGACCCCATCGATCCGCACCGCACCTTTCTGAACGTCGTAAAAACGCAGCAACAGCGAGATCAACGTCGTCTTTCCCGCTCCCGTGTGTCCGACGATGGCCACGGTTTCGCCTGGTTCGATCGAGAAGCTCACATCGCGCAGCACCCAGTCTGTCCCCGCACCGCCGCCCTGCTCAGGCGCATCGCGATAGGTGAACCACACGTGATCGAATTCGATGCGACCCGCTCCGTCCGGACGCTTCGTCACGGCAGGCGACACCACCTGCACCGGCGTGTCCAGCAACTTGAAGATGCGTTCGCTCGCAGCCATCGCGGATTGCAGGATGTTGTATTTCTCGCTGAAGTCCATGATCGGCCGAAAGAACCGCAACGCATACTGAATGAACGCCACCAAAACTCCCAGCGTCGTGACGGTCGGCACCAGGCGGAACGCGATCAGCGTCTTCCAGTTGAAGCTAACGGCCACGCTGCTCGCGCGCACGTTTCGCATCACGTCCCCGCCCCCGAACCAGATGACGCATGCAATCGCAATCGCCGAGAGAATCTCGACCACCGGGTAGTAAACCGAATAAGCCATGATCGCGTCCTTGTACGCGTCCATGTGATCGCGATTGATTTCCGAGAACCGTTTGTAGGCCTTGCGCTCTCGATTGAACAGCTGCAGCACCACCATGCCGCTAACGTGTTCCTGCAGGTAGGAGTTAATGCGCGCAATAGCGACCCGAATGCGCCGGTAGGAATCGCGCACGCGATCCCGAAAAATCTTGGTGGAATAAACGATGAACGGAAGCACGGCAAAGGTAATCAACGCCAGCTTCCAGTTCATGCACAGCATCACGCCCAGGATGCCGAACAGCACAAACAGATCTTCAAAAATCGACACCACTCCCGACGTGAACATCTCATTCAACGCATCCACGTCGGTAGTAACCCGTGTCACCAGCCGCCCCACCGGATTCCTGTCGAAGAAAGCAACGTGCAGCCGTTGCAGATGACGGAAAATCTGGCGGCGCAGGTCGAACATCACTTTCTGCCCCGTCCACTGCATGAAGTAGGTTTGCAGAAACTCAAGCAGGAAGCTGAACACCAGCAATCCAACGTAAATCGATGCGATCTGCGCGATGCCGGTGATCGCCCGCGGGCTGAGCCAACTCCAGAAGCCCGAAGGCGATCCCTGGGCCGGAGATAAGTACCGATCAATCGCCACTTTGGTGAGATACGGCCCCAGCACGTCGGCAAAAGACTTCAGCAAAATCGAAACCAGCGCAATCGCCACCTGCCAGCGGTAGGGACGCAGATACTTCAACAGCCGCGCCATCAGCCGGCTGTCATACGCTTTGCCTAATACTTCTTCTTCCTGCGACATCTTTTTTGGATCTTTTATCGTCGAACCTGACTGAACAGCGCCAACGGCGCTGGTAACAGAGTAACCCAAATAGATGGCGAGGAATCTCGCGAGGATGGAAAAGGTTTGTCCCGGCAGATGGGATAATGATTTGGCATGCCTCTGGGCATTTACATTTCGGTGCCGTTCTGCCGCACCAAATGCAGCTACTGCAACTTCGCCTCCGACGTGTTTTCACGGGCAGTATTCGAGCGCTATGTGGATCGTGTCTGTGACGACATCGTGAGCGCCCCTCAAGTCGCAGCCGAGATGGGCGGAAGAATTGAGCGCTCCGTGGATTCCATTTATCTGGGCGGCGGAACTCCCACCGTGCTCGACGCCGCGCAATTGGAACGAATCTTCATCACGCTGCGCCGCCACTTCGACGTGAGTCCCCAAGCAGAGATCACGGTCGAATGTGCTCCCGGCACCTTAACGCTAGGAGCACTCGATTCGTTCCTTCGCTGCGGTGTGAACCGCGTCAGTCTCGGCGTGCAATCGTTCGTGGATCGGGAAGCCGCCGCAGTCGGCCGCCTCCACCAACGCGACACCGTGCTGGAAGACATTTCTCGACTGCGAGCCGTCGGAATTACGAACATTAATATCGATTTGATCGCGGGCTTGCCCCACCAGACCGTCGATAGCTGGGAATTCTCTCTGGCAGAAACCATCGCAACCGGCGCTCCGCACGTGAGCGTCTACATGCTCGAAGTAGACGAAGACTCCCGTCTTGGCCGCGAACTGATAGCTGGCGGAACACGCTATCACGCCCACTTTGTTCCGGACGAAGCAGCAATTGCCGATTTCTACATCACTGCGTGCGCACGGCTCGAATCAGCCGGAATTGCGCAGTACGAAATCTCCAACTTTGCGCGCGAGGGCTTCGAGTCACAACACAATCTGAAGTATTGGACCCGTCAGCCTTACCTCGGCTTCGGTGTGGACGCCCATTCCATGCTGGAATTTAATCGGGAAGGATCCAATGAGCAAGGATCCGACCGGGAAGGGCATGACTTTAGTCGTGCCGATGCAAACTATGAAAAAGAGCCGGGCTTTAGCCCCAGCGAAATCGAGGCGGTGCGATTCGCGCGCGCCGATTCCCTGGAAAAATATCTCAATGGCGCAGCTTTGCAGCGAACCGCAATCGCACGACGGGAAGCGTTCGAAGAGAGTCTTTTCCTCGGCCTGCGCCTCACTCAAGGTGTAAACCGGCTCCAACTAGAACAGCATTTCGGCAAGGATGCGGTCCAGAAGACGCGCCCCACTTTTGCAGAATTGGTGGAAAACGGATTGATGGAAGAGAGAGGGAATTCCATCCGCTTAACGCCCCGCGGACGATTGCTTTCCAATGAAGTATTCCAAAGATTCATCCTGACCGAAGAACCGGTCCGCTGATCGCCTGCCTGCAACATCTCGCAAATGACATTCCCTCCAGACCATCCGGTCGGTAGGCGCGAACACCTCGACCATCGTAATCTCCAGTGTTGGCGGGGTTCGGGCACACTCTCGCACACCACTCCCGGCGGTAACTTCTCTCTATTCTGGTGGCTATGATGTAATGCAAATACGAAACGCGAAAGGTCGAACTTTGGATTTTCAACTCAGCGACGAGCAGCAGCACTTAAAGAAGAGTGTCCGCGAGTTTGCCGAGCGCGAGATCGCGCCCAACGTCATGAAATGGGACGAGGCCTCCGAGTTTCCTCTCGCCACCATCAAAGAACTGGGTAAGCTTGGTTTGTTGGGAATGGTCTTTCCCGCCGAGTATGGCGGCGCGGGCATGGGCTACGTGGAATACGCCACCGCGATCGAAGAATTATCCCGCGTGGATGGCTCCGTCGGCATCATCGTCGCCGCCCACACTTCGCTCTGCTCCAATCACATTTTTCTCGCCGGCGACGAAGCGCAAAAGCAGAAGTACGTCGCCAGACTAGCCACCGGCGAATTTCTCGGCGCCTGGGGATTGACCGAGCCTTCCTCTGGATCAGACGCCGGCAGCGCACGTATGACGGCGAGGCGCAAGGGCAGCAACTGGGTTCTCAACGGCACCAAAACCTTCTGCACCAACGGCCATTATGCCGACGTGATCGTCGTGCTCGCGGTGACCGACCGCACCGCGCACACCCACGGCCTTTCCGCCTTCATCGTCGAGAAAGATACAAAGGGATTCCGTCCCGGCAAGAAAGAAAACAAGCTGGGATTGCGCGCCAGCGACACTGCGGAAATGATTTTCGAAGACTGCGCAATCCCCGCCGAGAATCTGCTGGGTAAGGAAGGCGACGGCTTCATCGATGCCATGCGCGTGCTCGATGGCGGCCGCATCTCGATCGCGGCCCTGTCGCTAGGCATGGCGCAAGGCGCATACGAAGCCGCCCTCAACTACTCCAAGGAGCGCAAGCAATTCGGCAAG
>Ga0074045_10000120_pt1 | contig 67432 bp, 45 predicted proteins | sample BogForMeECP23OM2_FD_94442 | JGI IMG/M metagenome (GOLD analysis project Ga0074045, IMG submission 94442) | Bog forest soil microbial communities from Calvert Island, British Columbia, Canada - Bog Forest MetaG ECP23OM2 | ecosystem: Environmental > Terrestrial > Soil > Wetlands ... | reverse complement strand
GGCATATGGTTCATCGGTGACCTTCACGGCCACGGTGACGCCCACGACGGCGACGGGTACGGTGACGTTCACGGATGGAAGCACGGCGCTGGGAACGGGCGCGCTCAGCGCGGGGAAAGCAACATTCAGCATTTCGACGCTGGCGGCGGGCTCGCACTCGATCACGGCTTCCTATGGCGGGGACACAAACGACAACAGCAGCACCTCGACGGCCCTGGCGCAGACGGTAAACAAAACGAACACGACGGTCACGCTAGCTTCGTCTCCGAACCCGTCGGCATATGGTTCATCGGTGACGTTCACGGCCACGGTGACGCCCACGACGGCGACGGGTACGGTAACGTTCACGGATGGAAGCACGACGCTGGGAACAGGCGCGCTCAGCGGCGGAACCGCGACTTACAGCGCATCTGCGCTGGCGGCGGGCTCGCACTCGATCACGGCTTCCTATGGCGGGGACACAAACGACAACAGCAGCACGTCCTCGGTGCTAACGCAAACGATAAACTCAGCCCTACAAGTAGTCACCACGTCACTGCTTGCCGGAACGGCAGGTACATCTTACTCGGCCACGTTGGCGGCCACCGCAGGGCTTACGCCTTACCGCTGGGCGATAAGCTCCGGCAGTTTGCCCGCCGGGCTATCGCTGAACGCCAATACGGGTGCGATTACCGGGACACCCACTGTAGCAGGCACGAGCAACTTCACGGTACAGGTGACCGACGCCAACAACCTAACCGCAACCCAGCCGCTGAGCATTGTGGTCGCTGCGGTCATCACTGCTCTCAGCCCGGTATTTGCTCCGGTGGGCACCAATGTAACGATCAGCGGGGTAGGGTTCGGAACTACGCCGGGAACGGTTGCCTTTAATGGAGTGGCCGCCACGACTATCACGAGTTGGGGCGCGACGTCGATTGTGGCCGCGGTGCCGACGGGAGCGGGCACGGGCAATGTAGTGGTGACAGTGGGCGGAGTATCCAGCAACGGAATCATCTTTACGACCACCACCGGAACCACCCAAGCGAACCTCAATACCAGCCGCTACCAGCACAGTGCGACGATCTTGAACAATGGGCAGATATTAGTGGTTGGTGGTCTCAATTGCCCAGCAGGCTCGTGCACTTACTTGAACAGCGCAGAACTGTACAATCCGGGTTCCAGCGCATTTACCAACACCGGGACAATGGCCACTGCTCGCTCTGCTCCGGCTGTGCTATTGAGTGCCGGCAAGGTGCTCGTTGCGGGCGGCTACACCTGTGGTTCAGGAAACTGCTCCTCCTTGATCAGCGCCGAGATTTACGATCCGACAGCCGGCACCTTCAGCAGCGCAGGGACAATGACTGTGGCCCGGAGCGGCCACACGATGACAGTTCTCAGCGATGGGACAGTACTTATTGCGGGCGGCGAAAACTGCACTTCGGCCACTTCGTGCAGTGCTTTGTCGAGCGCGGAGATTTACGATCCGAAAGCAGGGACCTTTACATTCACATCGAATGGCATGAGCGCTCCGCGGTTCGGCGCAAGTGGGGTTCTGCTGAATTCAGGGTCGGTGCTGATTGCCGGAGGTTTTGACGGGACGAACCTGCCGGCAGCCGCAGAAATTTACAGTCCGCCGAACGGTGGGTTTACCGGGACGGGCCCAAGCCTTAACGTTCCTCGTTTTGATGCGTCCGCCACTCTTCTTAATAACGGCCAAGTGCTGATGGCTGGCGGTTCGACTTGTAGCTTGCCGGGCTGCCCAACGAACGCCGCAGAGATCTATGACCCGGTTGCTAACACATTCAGCATCGTCACGGGCGGTATGATCGTTCCGCGGTTCAATCACACCGCCACGTTGCTCACCAATGGCGGCGTCGTCGTCGCGGGGGGCTACAGTTCGTGCGGGTCCTCTTGCAGCGCGGAGGCCAGCACCGAATTATTCGATCCGGTCACGGGCACATTCAGCTCCAGCCAATCGGTTGCGACCGCCCTCGCGGGCCATACTGGAACACTGGTGTCCAACGGTAACGTATTGTTAATTGGCGGCATCAACGCGGGAGTGACTCTGGCCAGCGATGAATTGTATCAACCCACCAGTTTGACGCCGCCTGGTCTGGTATCCATCACGGTCGCGCCCGCCAGTTCGTTCCTCATGCCGGGACAATCTGAGTTCTTGGTCGCTACCGGCACCTTCAATGTCGGCGGCGCCCAGACCCTGCAGTCGGTCATTTGGAGCTCGTCGAATCCTTCGGTCGCTACTATCAGCAATTCAGCCGGCAGCGCCGGCATTGTCAATGCCCTAGCCACGGGCACAATTACGCTGACAGCAACTGCCGGAACGATGAGCGGTTCCGCCTCCCTGAATGTGACCATCCAAGCGAGCATGACAGTCACGCTAGCTTCGTCTGCAAACCCGTCCGCATATGGTTCGCCGGTTACGTTCACCGCCACGGTGACGCCGGCGACGGCGACCGGCACGGTGACGTTCGCGGACGGAGCCACGACGCTGGGAACGGGTACGCTCAGCAGCGGAACCGCGACTTACAGCACATCTGCGCTTGCGGCCGGATCAAATTCGATCACGGCATCCTACGGCGGCGACACAAACGACAGCAGCAGCACCTCGACGACCCTGACGCAGACGGTAAACAAAGGAAACACGACGGTCACGCTAATTTCGTCTGCGAACCCGTCGGCATATGGTTCATCGGTGACCTTCACGGCCACGGTGACACCGGCGACGGCGACCGGGACGGTGACGTTCGAAGATGGAAGCACCGCGCTGGGAACGGGCACGATCAGCGGCGGGGCGGCGACTTACAGCACCTCTGCGCTGGCGGTGGGCTCGCACTCGATCACGGCTTCCTACGGCGGGGACACAAACGACAGCAGCGGCACGTCCTCGGTGCTAACGCAAACGATGAACCCAACCCCGCAAGTAGTTACCACGTCACTGTCTGCCGGAACGTTAGGTACATCTTACTCGGCCACGTTGGCGGCCACTGGAGGTACCACGCCTTACTCCTGGTCGATAAGCTCCGGCAGTTTGCCCGCCGGGCTATCGCTGAACGCCAGTACGGGTGCGATTACCGGCGCACCCACGGTAGAAAGCACGAGTGACTTCACGGTGCAGGTGACAGACGCAAATAACATAACCGCAACGCAGCCGCTGAGCATCGTCGTAACACCCACTCTGACGTACTCTGCCAGAACGGACAATTGCGTCAACGGCACCCAGTCAGGATGCATTTCCGGCAAAACCAAGGGCGAAGCGGGCGCGACCTTGCTTTTTCAGGAAGGTGTAAGCGACCCGATCCCGACCGGATTTACGCCCACGACTATTTCTTCCGGCTCGTGCCCTTCCGGCTGGACGCCTTCGAGCTATCCCGCATACTGTCCGACTCCGATGAACTCGACCGCGACGGATCCAGATTTCGGCGCGTATCTGGTGATGGTGACAGACGACAACACCAACGCGCATAATTCAGCCACGCCATATACAACAGCGTGGAACGTGGGTTCTGATGGCAATTGGGATGCCTTCTCCTGGGACGAGACGTTGTATCTGGCAAGGAATTCCGGGGATGGGGCGACGATCCTCAACATTAACCCGGCAGCAATCCATGCGCAAACGTGTGCCACCGTGCCGGGATGCGTGAATTCAAGTGGAATCTACACCGCACCCAGCGGCGCAGGAGACTCGACGCACCTAGCTCACGGAGGCTCTTGGTCATTCAGCCGCGCGGCTTCCGAACCCAATGTCCTATACGAAATGTCGAACGTGCCAACTCAAGTGAATCAGCTGGTAATTACCAGCTCAATTACAAGCCCAGGCACCGGGAGTCTTAGCCGAAGCATCTATGTCGATTTCACATCCGACACACCCGTGCCTTGCAGTGTGATGGAAAGCGCCGCGCCGGGTAACCCCACTACCTATGCAGCGTCTTGGACTGGGAGCTTCCAGGTTGCGGATGATGGTACGGTGTCTTACGGGATGACCGGAGGCTATAACTGGGCGGCATCATGGGCGGTGACACCGATCGACACTTTCATCCTGCCCACCTCTGGCAACGCGGGCAGATACGGATTCCAAGCTACGGCCATTAGCGGCACGGGTATAACCGGCACGTCGGAACCTACCTGGTGCCAGACTGCGGGTTGCACAGTGACCGATGGCGGCGTGATCTGGACAAACATCGGCAAGCTGGACGAGCAAAGTCAGGGATTCGACATGGTGATCTATCGCCCAGCGGGTACGTCGGCGCCGGGTTGCACGCGGATCAACACCCGGCTGGGGAAGATTTATCGCGGCACGGGAAACTCCGCACCCGCCGGGTACATGACCACCAATGACGAAGTGGTCTGCACGCGAGCGGGAACCTGGCCGACAGCCCCCTGCAACCTGCCCGACCGATTCACCTTGCACGAAGTGGAGCAGGGCGAAAATGGTCAATATGTGGAATTCTCTCCGACCGGCGGTGAAGCGGCAAATCCTCCGGGGAGCTGGAACTCCGGAACGCTCAGCTGCCAAGCGTCCAACACCAGTTGGCAGGGAGCGTATTCGTCGGCCAACGCTTACGTCGCTAAGAACATCGTCAGTTACGCGGGTTTGTACTACACGGCCCTCACCACCGTCCCCGCGGGCAGCGGGCACGCCCCCTCCGGCACAACGTCTTCCAACACTTATTGGAGCAACACGGAATCCTACTGCAACAGCTACTTCTTCGACACCACGAGCACCCTGGTGGCTCCGCTTACGGATTGGGTGCATGGCTCGGGACATTCCGCCGCCGGCTACCTGCACAAGTATTGGGGGCATTTCTATCAGTCAATGTTGTATTCGCTGCCGGTGATCGACGGAGTCCTCAATCCTAACACTGCAATGCTACTCGCCGCCCTGCCCTGTGCCGATCACGGCACCTACCAGAACTCCGGAACCAGCGATCTCACGCCTATTTTCACGGCCACGGCCGACGTTCCGGCGTGGCCGACTCGCTACGACGTCGCGAATGGCGCGTGCTACGACGAAATTTGCGCGTTCAACTCGGACGGGAGCGGGCTGACCTACCGCTTCGGCCATACCTACAACACCGGCTCGAGCTCCTACTTCTCGATTCAGAACAACATCGGCGTGAACTCGCCGCTCGGTGACTTGATCGCCTTTGGCACGGACATGATGGGGGTGCGCGGCTCGAACGCTAAGGCGAACACGGCCTGCAACAACCTGCGCGGCCAGTATCAGCCCTCGCCGAGCGGCACTGTCACCTATCAGGACTACGTGTACCCGATCACGGACAACAGCGGCGCCTATATTTTCCAGGCGACCGGCTGCGGAACAGACACCACCGGAGCAACCTGCACCGAAGGCAAAACTCTGCCGAATTGGGATAGCGCCTGCGGCACCTTGAACTCGACCTGCACGGACGGCGGCGTGACCTGGACAAATGAAGGGCCGAACACTTGCCGGGGCGACATTGTGATCCTAGATGCGCTCTCGGCACACGCGGCACCGTAAGAACTTCTAACAAAACCCCGTTTCAATCCACGAAGTGGCCGACTCACATTGCTGGCCAAGTGCTAGGATGCTCAGCCTATGAGCAGCCCTTTGCTTCCGTAGCTTCTCGATTACCGTTGGACATCCCCTCGTCCGCAACCGGGCCGCGTCGTCTTGACCCTTCGTGATCTGCCCAAAACCGTGTGCCAGCCGAAGAATAACTGTATGCACCACGCCTGTGCGGGATCTTCTTCTCGCAGGACGCGGTGCAGGTGCTCCATATCCCCCGCCGTGCCTCCCGAAGCACGGGACAGGAGAACCAAAGTGAAGCGTCAGGATTCCCCATGGACGTGCGTGGGTTGCGGATTGGTTCTATTGAATGTCTTTCTGTTCGCAGCAACTGCCACCGGACAACTGGCCACCAATCCTTCTACCGTGAGCTTCGGTAGCGTTCAGACCGGTAATAGCGTGTCGCAATCGGTCGTTCTGAACAATACTGGAAGCGGCACTCTGACAATTTCCCGAGCGACAGTATCAGGGGCCGGATTCAGCATCAGTGGGCTCAGCCTGCCGGTGATGCTAACCCCGGGCCAGCGCGTGAGCTTCACCACGACTTTTGCGCCGCAGTCCAGCGGCAGCATCAGTGGGAGCGTCTTCTTCTTATATTTCAGTTCTCAAAGAAGACCTTTTGAATTCTGGATCACAGCGACGGTTCCCCTCACCGGTACGGGCACAACTCCCGGTCAACTCACCGCCAATCCCAGCTGCGTGAATTTTGCAAACGTCCAAGTGGGAAGCAGCCAGACGCAATCTGCGACCCTAACTAACTCGGGAAACTCCAGTCTAACGGTCTCTCAGGCCACTCTCACCGGCACCAGTTTCAGACTGGGCGGTTTAGCCTTACCCCTGACGCTGGGAGTGGGCCAAAGTGCCACTTTCTCGGTAACTTTTGCCCCTCAGTCGATGGGCAGTTCAAGCGGTAGCGCAAGCCTCACTTCCACGGCCCCAGATTCGAACTTTAGCATTCCGCTTTCTGGTACCGGCGTGGCCCAAGGCACCCTGACTGCGAATCCCACCAACCTTGCCCTCGGTAACGTTCAGGTCGGCAGCAACACGAGCTTGTCGGAGACGCTGACCAACACGGGCGCAACGAGCCTCACGATCTCGTCTGCCACTGCCAGTGGCACAGGATTCAGTTTGAGCGGACTGGCTTTTCCTTTGACATTAACCGCCGGCCAGAGCGCATCGTTCACGGTGCTTTTTTCTCCGACCGCGAGCGGGGCCGCCAGCGGCAGCGTGAGCATCGCTTCCAACGGTTCGAATCCCAACTTGAACATTTCACTCTCTGGAACGGGCGTGACGCAGGGCACGCTGACTGCGAATCCCACCAACCTTGCCCTCGGCAACGCTCAGGTCGGCAGCAGCACGAGCTTGTCGGAGACGCTGACCAACACCGGTGGATCGACGGTCGCCATTTCGCAAGCTAATTTGAACGGGGCGGGCTTCTCCATCACTGGATTGAACGGCTTCCCTATCAGTCTCACTGCGAACCAAAGCGTGACGTTTACCGCGACCTTTACGCCGACCAGTGCCGGTGCCGTGAGTGGAAGCATGTCAATAGTGTCGAACGCATCGAACTCGCCGCTCAACCTTGCGCTCTCTGGGACCGGGACGGCCGCTGGGACGTTGGCAGTTTCTCCAACCAGTCTAAGTCTTGGCAACGTGGTCGTCGGGTCGAGTTCATCGCTGAACGGCACTCTGACTGCCACCGGCGCATCGGTCACGGTTCAGCCAGCGAGTGATACCAACAGTGAGTTTGTGCTCTCCGGAATTTCCCTGCCGACAACCATTCCCGCCGGACAATCCGCGACTTTCACGGTCACGTTCACGCCGCAGTCAAGCGGGGCCACTTCGGCGTCTCTGTCGTTCCCGAGCAACGCATCGAACTCGCCCGCGGTGCAAACGATGACCGGCACGGGAACGGCGCAAACTCAGCACACTCTGGATCTGACCTGGAACGCTTCGGCTGATGCCGTGGGCTACAACATATACCGCGGGACCGCTTCAGGTGGTCCATACACGATGATCAACACCTCGCTCGATAGCACGACGACATACACCGACAACACGGTCGTCTCCGGCCAGACTTACTACTACGTAGCCACGGCAGTGACTGGCGACTCGCAGGAGAGCGGGTACTCGAATCAAGCGACGGCGATCGTTCCGAATCCATAAGCGTCGCGCTCAACATGGCGCCTAACTTGTGGCCAGGTAACCTTTGACCGCTAATTCTGCCCCCGCCGACTCAGGGAATAGCGGCTCGCACTTCCGCGGAGCTTCGTATCGTTTGATTGCCTACCCAAATATGCGCACGAGCCTGTCTTGTGATCGCTGAGGTCTGAAGTCATTTGACGAGCTTCTGGCGAGGCGGTTCCAGGAATCGAGAAGGAAAGGCCTAACTACCTGATGTCCATCCACGAGCGCCTGCCGCCGCAGGCGCGGAAGGGTCTGAAGAAAGTGGGATGGACGAAGGGGCTGGAGCTGGCGAAGCTCGCACGCCGGGACGGTCAGGGTTTCGATTGTGCAACCTGGTTGCACAAAGCTCGAAAGCTGCCAAAGGAGGACTTCAGACGGGCATTGGAGAAGGACTTGACGGGAGGGGAAGAGGAGCCGTCAGAGCTGATCTACTTCAAGGTCCACAAGGGCAGATCCCCGTCGTCGAGCAGGCGATCGAGACGGCAGCGCGGATGTGGATCGGCTAAATCGCTCGGGTTGATCGGTCAGCCATAACGCGCCCACGAACCTCAGGGGGACACGATTCCATTCCCACACGGGAGGCTAGAACGGAGCCGCATCGCAGGTCCCAACTACCTGGTCCGCTGGTAGTCCTACGTGGCCCCTTTTTTTGCGGCTAGTTTCCGGGCAAAGGCCGGGCTCGGAGTTCCGAGGCTATGCAAATCAAGAAGCACATTACACTGACCTCCAACAGATTCCGCTTTGTTAGATTCACCGCCAAGAACAGCGCCCTTGCGGTGCTAAGATGCGACAAGCCTCCACATATCAACGCGATCCAACCGACGTAGTAGGTAACCCTTCCAATCAGCTGCAGACGAATGACGTGTCCCATGGTGAAACCCTCCTTGGATGCACAGAGTAACAGAAACAAGCCATACTGTTTGCCTAGATTGCGACCACTTGCTGTAGCGCTTGCCGTGCCAGTCTTTTGGCAAAGTGCTCGAGCGGTTTTCTATTGTGCCGTTGGGCTGCCGGTCAATGCCCCGGAGACTTGACTGACCGGTATCGTCGGCGATCCGGGCGCATGCATCCCCGCCCGGCAAGGGGAGGTACCACCCGTGGCTCTCGAGTTACGCTCGTTAGTCTGGCCGCAAAGCGGGCCTCCCCCAGCAAATAACAGAATCCATTCCTCGGAGAATTATCCGAACTAAATTCGACTGCACGAGCACGGCTCCCAAAACCGTACCTAGCGTATTCGTGATGATATCGGTCATACCGGAAGTTCGTCCCGGGATATAGGCTTGGAGTACCTCGATCACGAAACTCAGTATTCCTCCCGCTATAATCGCGTAGAGAATTGCATTGCGTCGGCTTTGCGTCACCCCCAAATAGGCACAAATCAGGAAACCCACTGGGACAAACCCTGCGATATTCAGCAACAGGTCGTTCAGGTATCTCCAATTTGCTCGAAATTCCTTGCCCGGAGACTTCAACAGCGTGTTGTACGGAACCCTGAAGCTTCTTGGTATCTCCAAATCAGGTCCAGAAGCCACCGCGTTGTGAATCTCATGACCCGTCCCCTCGGTGAAGGCATAGCGAGCAATCGTTGCCTCGGCGTCCAAGGGTTCGCCGCCGCCGGCTGCCCAGTTCGCATAGTGCCGGAATACCTCTTCAGGAGTCAGCTCTTTTGAGTAAATAGCCAGGCCGCGGATTTCTCCGGGCCACGGCTCATAATCTACTGCCGACGTTCCCATAACGATCTGCCCTGATAGGTTACTTTTCGAGATCATGAATTTTGGAAAAACCTGCGCCTGGCGGCCATTCAGGTAGACAACGGTTCCATTCGGCCCCGACGCAATTGTCAACGACAGCAATTTTCCCCGCTGGAAGGCATGCGCGACATCAAGTTTCTCAGTTTTCACTTTGTTCCCGGCGTCCAAAACATTGCGCGAAACCAGCAGGCCGTCCGTCCACTGTCTCACCAGAAATTGTCCTGGATTGTCCGGGACATAGAAGTCCAAAATCGTGTATACCCCTTTAATTTGAGCAGGCCGAAGTAAAAGCTCCAAGCTGCAAGATTTTCTGGTATCGGCTGCTGCGGCAATCAAGGGAGCCTTGCTTATAACAACACCCTGATTACCGAACCGAATTCCATTCACTTCTGGCACCCAACTAACTCGGTTCGAAGGAAAAGGGTTGAACGGCCACAATGTACATATCAGAACGCCAAAGATGACAATTCCGCAGAGGATTCCGAGACAGTTCTTTTCCCGCATTGTATTCCGTCCTTCGTTCACCGGCCAAGCCTGATCGAGAACCGTCGCTTCACCCGATCTAACAGAGCTTTACCCGAGGCTATGCAAATCAAGAAGCACACTGCACTGACCTCAAACAGCTTCCGCGTCTTTAGACTCACCGCCAAGAGCAGCTTGGTTGCAAGAAAGAAAACCAGCTTCGTGGTGGGGAGCGACGCAGACGGAAATTAGAACGTGCATGTCTGAGTAGAGATTTCCACACGAGAAAAAGCGCCCTCGACGGCCGCCGTCGCGCGGTAGCTATCGCCGACGCTCAGGTCTGCGAGAAACCACTGTTTGCGAGCCTCGGTGTTTCCTCGGATCTCTTCAAGCTCAGGATCGAGATCGGGGTGTGTGGTGACGGAAAAATCCGCCAGTGGAAAAGAGAGACCGTCACCAGTGGCCTTCAGGAAGGACTCCTTGCGCGTCCAGCAGGCAAAGAAGCCCGGCACTCGGAGGTGATCCGGCAATGCCCGCAGGCCGGCGCGTTCGCGAAGGGAGAAGAATCGCTCGGAAAGTGCACCGGTGTCGACGTCGCTGCGGATTCTTTCGATATCGACGCCTAACCGGTGCTCACTGCCAACCGCAATCAGCGCGATGCCCGCCGAGTGGGATAGGTTGAACTGCAGCGCGCGTGGATTCTGCTCGGGTGCGAGCTGGGGTTTGCCGCTGCTCAGATACTCGAAGCGAATTTCGTTCGCAGGAATTGCAAGGTAGCCAGCAAGCAGACCCCGAAGTGCCGACCGACATCGGGTGAAGTGAATCCGGTCTCTCTCGAAATGAAACCGGCCGGCGCGGACGAGTTCATCCGCAGACAGGACGCTGGCCTCGGAGCTTGCTTTTGCCGGTTCGTCAAGACGCACCCTCCAGAGGTCAACTCGTCCCGACGGAAACACCGGCTGCGAGGGAGTTTGCGACCACAAACCATCGTGGCCTTGTTTCCTGCCGCCGGCGAGCGCGTTGACATCCTTCATCTTGGCCGGTCCTGGTCATTTCTCGGGCCATGATTGTAGTCCATAACAGTAGCGTCTTCTATAGCGTCCCTGCGATCTAAATCCCCAGGTCTGGTCCAGAGGTTGCGCTTTCCACGCCAGTTTCTCCGGATTCTACCAGCCCATTGCCTATCCAGGCGACATGAGTGCCAACAAGTTCCAAACGTTCGTGCACGACAATTCTTGAATTCTCTATCGCCCGGTCAAGGCAACCGCGCAAGAGGGCAGCAAGTTGCCCAACATAGGGCTCGACGAGGCTGCCGCGGGGACTGATTGGAAGCGAGAAGAGCCGAACGCCACCTTGCGCAACCTCTCCCCAGCCACCCAAATGAGCGTTATAACCCGCCAGATGACGCTCCGCCAGAAAGAGAGTCAATTCCCCGGGATAAGGCCTGACGTCGTATTGAGCAAGCGCCTCTTCGTAGATATCCGCAAGTTTGACTTGAGGCGTGGCCGCATTGGCATTAAGCAGAAGACGATTCCGAAGACGGGCCCAACCAAGACGAGCGGATGCTTTGATTCGGGTAATCTCGACGCGCACTTTTTCCATGAAAAAGGCGAGTTTGCCTGCACCCTCCGCTGCCATGAGATTCTGGAGGTGAAAATAGGGGTTGAGGATAAAACGATTGATAAACCTCTGGTGCAACGGGAGCGGCCAGCGCAGGGCGCGGAAATTGTAAATCTCAATGAGGGCTACGAGGCCCACGGTCTCGCCCGATTCGATGAGTTGCCGTGCCATCTCCAGGGCCAGCGTGCCGCCCATGCAGTACCCGCCCAACATGTAGGGACCATGCGGTTGTACTTGACGGATCTCGTCGACATAGCGGCGTGCCACATGTTCGAACCGGCCATCGACCGGAGAACGCCCATCGAGATCGGCGGATTGCAAACCGAAGACGGGCTGATCAGCGCCGAGATGGGCCGCTAGGGAACGATAGAGCAAGACGTTGCCTTCCGCGGCGTGCGCGAGAAAAAGCGGAGGCCGGTTGCCGGATCGATTGATCGCCACGAGCGATTGCCAATCTTCTGCTCTGCTGCCCCGGCTCAGAACACTCGCCAGCATCCGCGGGGTAGAGGCGTCGTAGAGGGCCGAGAGCGGCGCGGTGCACCCCAACACGAGTTGGATCAGGTCAAACAACTGCGCCGCAGCGATGGAGTGGCCACCCAAGGCAAAGAAATCATCATCCGGCCCAATTTCGCGGACATCCAATACCCGCTGCCAAAGAGGCAGCAGCGCGCGGAGCAATGCGGGCTCCGCCATCGTGTTAAATCTCGTGGAGCTTGCCGGTGAATCTGAGAATTGTCGTGGCAGCTCTTGAGCCGAAGTCGAAACGGCCGAAAGGAATTCGTGAGCAGCTTCCCGGTTTGAGGCATGAGTGTAAACAATTTCAGTTGCAGGAGAAGCATCGGCACGCTTGAGCCGGGCAAGATCCAGAACTTGCCGCGACGGATCTGCCGCAAGGTCCTGAAAGATGGAACCAAGCGTTGTGAGCCATTCTCGTATGGTGAGGTCCTCAAAAAGCTTGATGTCGTAGTGGCAGCGAACCTCCAGGTTCTCTTCCATCTCTACCGCATTCAAATACAACTCGAACGATTCGTAACCTTTGGGGTTGGCATCGTAGTCGGCGGCAAATCCGGATTGCGGCAATTCGTTTGGCTTGAACTTCTTGACGTTGGTGAGGCCAGTCGAGATCGGGGAAATGCCGAGCGCAGGCCCGACTGGACGCAGGTCCTCCAGTAAACTGACCATCGTGAAGTTGGCATGGTCTAGCGCAGCAAGAAGCTCGCCCTGTACTCTCTCGAGAAAAGCGCTGACGGCTTCGCCTTCGCGTAACTCCACAACGAAGGGGAGAAGATTTACACAGTGTCCGACCAGACCGGGCTGGCCGATGACCGGTTGTTCCGCAGTGGGCAGAGCAATAACAAAACGACGTTGCTGTGAAATGCGGGCGAGAAGGATGGCCAAAGAACTGAGAAGGACAGCGAAGAAGCTGCAGCCCTCGTTTGCTCCTACCTCTCTAAGGTTTTCGACCACCGGGGCCGGAATGGGGTGATCGAGACGGCGCGCGCTGAATTCACGCCGCGCGCTCCGCGGGTGATCGGTCGGAAGCACGAGCACGGGAAAACCATCTTTGAATTTCGCATGCCAATAGCTGCCCGCTTCCTTGAATTCTTCAGAGCGGTAGCGCTCGGTTACGCTCTGTACGTAATCGACGTAACTCTTCGCGGGCTCCAGGGATGCGGGTGCGCCCGAGATTTCTTCTGAATAGAAGGCGCAAAGATCGTGGATCAGTACATCCAATGACCAACCATCGCAGATGATGTGGTGCGCCGTGAAGATAACCGCCGCGTGATCGGGGCCGAGCAAAACCATTTGGCAACGGAACAACGGACCCGCAGGCAGGGGGAACGGTAAGGCGGTCTCGTCGGCAATCAGTTTGCGGAGACGCTCCTCTTGCCGGGTTAGATCGTTGATAGAAGAGAGATCGGTTACCGGCATCGCGATTTTCTGCGCCGCGGCGATCTTCATCACCAGACCGGCCTCATCGAAGCTGGCGCGAAGGGCATCATGCCGCCCCACCAATCGTTCCATGGAGCGCGCCATTTTCTCGATCGCGATGTTGCCGGTAAATCGCACCGTCATGGATTCGTTATACGAGGCCGACAAACGTTCGGAAAGACGCGAGGAGGCATAGATGCCCCGCTGCGGAACAGTAGATTCAACCTCCAGGAGGCCGGAAGCCGCCGGAGCGGGTGCCTGCGAGTTGTCTTTCGGCAGTGTGGTAACCAAGGGTGTTCCGGCAGCGGCAGGGGCGGCCGAAGTTGGATCATTCATGCCGGCCTTTTCGAGAAGGGTAACCAAGCGGGCGATGGTGCGTGCTTGATCGGCAACGACTTCCTCGAGCGTGCTGCTGTTCTTCCGTACGTTCGGTCGGGATTCTACGGCAGCAGGCGCAGCGGGCGGGGCAGGAACAGGCGGAGAGGCCGGGGTGGCAGCCGTTTCCGCAAGAATGTCGGCAGGCAGGGTGGCGTCGAGATGCGCCGCAAGCAGGTCAACGTTGGGCCACTGATTCATGAGCTGACTGAAGCTGACCTTGGCGGAAAACTCCTTGCGGATGGCAAAAGCGACCTGCGTCAAGGATAAGGAATCGAATCCCTGCTCCATGAACGTGGCGGAGGTGCTGATCTGTGAGCGTTCGTGTCCGGAGACTGGTACGAGGAGGTCAACCAGACGCGCAGCGATGCGGTCTCCTCGTGAAGATGGGCGTGAAGCTAATGAACTTCCCGAGGTAACGCTCGCTAGCGTCGCGGAGGAAGCCAATGGCTCAACGAATTGCCCGACGGGGGGACGAATGGCTGAATCGGAACTCGCGGCCTGGAGGTTTGGTGCAGCGGTTGCCACTGGGGCAGGGTCTACCCAGAAGCGCTGCCGCTCAAAGGGATAAGTTGGCAAAGGTATGCGCCGGCGGTCTTCGTTGGCATAGAAGGCATCCCAATCAATGGACACGCCGTTCTGCCAGAGAGACCCCAGGGCGAAAAGCACGGTCGCCCACTCGGTGTTGTTCTCAGGCGTATCGGCAAACGTGGGAATGGCCGTGCAGGGATGGTCGGGCGTGAACTGCTGGCGGGCCAACGAACACAGTGTGGAACGCGGTCCACATTCCAGGAAGAGGTCGTATCCCTGGTCTTTGAGACACTGGATTGCTTTCGAAAACTCCACCGTTGACCGGGCATGATTGGCCCAATAAGCGGGATCGGTGGTTTCCGCGGCGGTGATGAGGCGTCCCGTGACCGTCGAGACAAAGGGCCTCACCGGCGCGCGCAACTGGATTTTGGCGACGGCCGCGCGCAACGGTTCAACCATGGGATCCATCATCGCGGAGTGGAAGGCATGCGAGGTATGCAGGTGGCGGCAGACGATGCTTTCCGCTTCGAGTTGCTTCTGGAATTGGCCGACATCCGCTTCCGGCCCCGACACGACACATAGAGCCGGAGCATTATTGGAAGCGATCTGAAGCGTAGCCGGAAGAATTTTCGCGATCGAATCTGCGCTGCCGCTCACCGCCATCATGGAACCACGCGGGAGGTTCTGCATCAAGCGGCCCCGCAGAGCGATGATGCCGAGAGCGTCCTCAAGTTCCCACACGCCAGCGAGCGTGGCGGCGACAAATTCTCCGATGCTGTGTCCGGCCATCATGGCAGGCTCGATGCCCAGGCTCTGCCAGAAACGCGCCAGCGCGTATTCGATGACGAAAATGGATGGCTGGGTGAAAAACGTGTCCTGCAGGGAGATCTGGGCCGTCTTCTCATCTCCACTTTGAGGATAAAGAAGTTCACGTAAATCTCTGCCGAGATGAGGCTTGAGATGTTCGCAACAATCGTCCACGACGGCGCGGAAAAGAGGCTCGTCTCGATAGAGGTTCAGGCCCATGTTGACATACTGGGTGCCCTGCCCGCCGAAAAGGAAGACGACGGGAGGATCCCGGCGTTGACAGCGTTTACTGCTGCCGCGCAAAGGATTGGGTTGCAGGAGAATTCTGGCGGCTTCGCTGGAATCGGCGGCGACCACGAAACGCCGGTGGGTCATCTGCTTGCGCCCGGTTTGAAACGTGTAGGCCGCATCCGCGAAAGATTCCGGTGCGGCGTTCGCGAGATGCTCCGCCAACGCCTGGCTGTACGCCGCGAGCGCCGCCGGACTCTTGGCCGAGAAAGGCAAAAGCTGCAGCGGACGCGAAGCGCGCGCGTCCTTCGGCACGGGTGCTTCTTCCAAAATGACGTGGACGTTGGTCCCGCCAAAGCCAAACGAACTGACCGCTGTGCGGCGCGCTTCCTCTCCTCGAGGGAAGGGGATGAGCTTATCGGCCATGATGAAAGGGCTGCTGGCAAAATCGATCTTGGGATTGGGCGTCTTGAAATGGAGGGTCGGAGGAATTTGTTCGTGATGGAGAACGAGCGCCGCTTTGATCAGCCCCGCAACTCCCGCGGCATTGGTCGGATGCCCAATGTTTCCTTTGATGGAGCCGATATAGCAGAACTGTTTCTTGCCGGTCTTGCTTTCAAAAACTTTCCGCAGCGCTTCGAATTCAATGGGGTCGCCGACCGGAGTGCCCGTGCCGTGCGCCTCGATGTAGCGAATGGTCTCGACGGGAACGTTGGCATTAGACTGGGCCAGGGCAATGGCATCCGCCTGGCCGTCCACGCTCGGGGCCAGGAAAGAGGCAGGGCGTGCGCCGTTGTTGTTTTTGCCGGTGCCGCGAATAACGGCATAAATGGTATCGCCATCGGTCAGAGCATCGGCGAGCCGTTTGAGCATGACTACGCCGGCGCCGTCACAAAACATGGTTCCGGTGGCGTCCGCATCAAAAGGACGGCAGTGACCATCCTTGGCAAACGTGCCTCCCTCTTGATAGAGGAACCCGCTCTTTTGCGGGACCGTGATGTCAACGCCGCCGGAGAGAGCGATGTCGCACTCATAGTCGAGCAGCGAGCGATAGGCCTGGTCCACCGTTAAGAGCGTGGTCGAGCAGGCGGTATTGACGCTGATCGCGGGCCCGCGGAGATCCAGTAGATAGGCGGTCCGAAGCGCGATGTAGTCCTTCTGGTTGCCATACTCAACGGCGAGCTTGCCGGCCATGGCCAACAGATCGGGCTGGGTCAGGAGGTTAGTTGTGTAGTAGTGGTTGTCGCCGATGCCCGCAAATACGCCAATGCGCCCTTTGTAGCGCTCCGGGTCGTATCCTGCGTTCTCGAGCGCCTGCTGGGCGAGTTCGAGAAAGACGCGCTGTTGCGGATCCATCACCCTGGCTTCGAGCGGGTTGATACCAAAGAAGGCGGCATCGAAGAGATCCGCGCCCTCGATCAAACCTCGGGCGCGTATGTAGTCCGGATCGTTGCGGAGATGTTCGTCAATGCCGGGGCCCAGCTCTTCGGGAGCAAAAAAGGAAATTGATTCGACGGAGTTGCAGAGGTTGCGCCACAGTTGATCGAGATTGGCCGCGCCCGGGAAGCGCCCGGTCATGCCGATCACCGCGACGGCATCGCGCGCGCGCTCGTTCCCGTCTTGCGATTTGGGCTGAGAATCGTGCTGCGAATTGCGCTGATGCCGCGCCCGGGTTTCGGCTTCGGCAAGAAAGTCGGACTTCGTGCCGCTCTCTTCCTCTTTCAGAAATTCCGCGAGCTTTGCGATCGTGGGATATTGAAAGACTTTGACTGGAGGAATCTCACGTCCGAAGCGCGTGTGGTACTGGCTCACCATGCGCACCGCTGCCAGTGAATTGCCGCCGAGATCGAAGAAGCTGTCGTCGATGCCAACTTCTTCCAGTTGCAGCAAGTCGCACCAGAGATTTGCCAATTGCTTTTCTGTCGCTGTCCGCGGGGCGATAAAGTCCTGGGCAAGAAGTGGCCGCTTGCCCTCTGGCCGGGGCAGAGCCTTGCGATCGAGCTTGGCGTTCGGGGTCAGGGGAAATTTTTCCAACCGCAGGAAGACGGAGGGAATCATGTAGCCCGGCAGCGTGGCTTTGAGGGCCTGGACTAAAGAGGTAGAACTCAAGTCTTCACGGCCCGTGTAGTAGGCGGCCAGGCGTTTATCGCCGGGACGATCCTCGCGAAGAACGACGACGGCCTGTCCGATTCCCTCGATTTTCGAAAGCACGCTCTCGATTTCGCCCAGTTCGATGCGAAAACCGTGGAGTTTCACCTGCTGGTCGAGACGCCCCAGAAATTCAAGAGTGCCATCGCGGCGGTGGCGGACCTCGTCGCCAGTACGGTAGAGACGTGCATCAGGACCCTCGCTGGTGGGATCGGTAACGAACCTCTCAGCAGTCAGCTCAGGACGCTTGAAATACCCGCGAGCCAAGCCCGTGCCGCCAATCCAGAGCTCGCCGGGCGTGCCCAGAGAAACCGGCTTGTGGTTCTCATCCAGAACATGGAATTGCGTATTCGCAATGGGTGGACCGAGCGAGATGTGGTCAGCAGAGGTAAGGCGTTCGGTGGAGGACCAGATCGTGGTTTCGGTCGGCCCATACATGTTCCAAAGTTCGCGGCAACGAGGGAGCAATTGACGAGCGAGGTCAGCCGTCAGAGCCTCGCCTCCGCAAAAGATCCTCAGGTCGCTCTTCCCTTCCCAGCCGTTTTCGAGCAGCATGCGCCAAGTCGTTGGCGTTGCCTGCATCACCGTGACTGCGTGTTGCCGAAGCAATCGTTGCAGCTCGCGAGCGTCCGAAGATTGTTCCGCGGTGGCAATAACGATCTGGGCGCCGCACACCAGGGGGAGAAGGAATTCCAGGATCGAGATGTCAAAAGAAGTTGTCGTAACCGCCAGGAGTGTATCGGACGCAGGCATTCCAGGCGTTTCCGCCATGGACAAGAGAAAATTGACCAGCGCGCGCCGCGGGATCATAACTCCCTTGGGCTTTCCCGTCGAGCCCGAAGTGTAAATCAGGTAGGCGAGATGTTCAGGGTTGCTGCTAAAGGGGAGGTTCGTCTCTGGGGCCTTGGAAAGCGACTCTTTTTCTCGGTCGAGCAGAACAACTCGGGCGGTCGTTTCCGGCAGACTTTCCCGCTGGGAAGAATGGGATAGGAGGAGAGAGACTTCGGAGTCCGCCAGCATGAATGCCAGACGGTCTTTTGGAAACTTCGGATCCAGCGGCAGGTAGGTCCCACCGGATTTGAGAGTGGCGAGGAGGCTCAGCACCGAATCAAACGAACGATCAAGACACACACCAACCAGGCTCTCGGGACCGACACCTTGCTCCCGAAGGAAATGTGCCAGGCGGTTCGAGCGGGAATTCAGCTCCCGGTAGGTAATCTGCTCCGGTCCCAGGGTCAGGACGGGGGCGTCAGGTGTGCGCTCGACTTGGTCTTCAATGAACTCGTGCGGGCCTCGCCTCAGGGGGTAGTCCCGCCGGGCATCGTAGTGAGGGCCGATCACACCTGTTCCCATCATGAGACCTATTTAACGAGCACCACCAATAACTGGTGCCATTTCGGGTTTCGGTCGCCATGAAGGTCTTTAGTCCTAATAGGTTACGAGAGTAGCCAGTAGGTTTGTGACGTCGGTCACAGCAACACCGCAACGGCAACACGTTCACAATTCCCGCTTTGGCAGGCGGAAGTTGAGAAGTTTTCCCGTCGCGTCCCTAGGTGTATATTGCTTTAGCGATACCTGTAATTCAAAGTTACCTAGGTACTCCCACCCCTTGGTGGCCAACGCGCGGGTACCGCGCTGGATTGCATTGGTGAGCTTCGGTTGTGGGATGGGCTGTTCACTTTTCCGCCCCACGACTCCGACCGGGTTGTGGGGCGTTGCTTTTGAAGTGATCACGGAGGGGGTTCTACATTCGCGACAGCGACCAAGGCGCCGGCACCCGTCTTGGCCGTAAAGCCAACCACGCTAAAACGCGCGGGTCCTGTCACATTCCTGCGCAGAGCCAATTGAATAGACGAGTCGATCGACCTGCAAGGTAGCGAAAGCGACGCGTGCTCTCTCACTGCCCTCGCCCTCGACTGACCAGTTTTCGCCCTTACGGGTCAGAACCATGCGGTCCCGCTGTCTCCACCAGCGGCTCACGTCTCTTGGAAGCGCCACCCACACACCATGCTTTTCACGCAACCTTGCGAGCGAACTCAGCAAGCTCTTATAGGTGCTTTGAGCGCGCTCTCCCAGGACGTAATCTGGATGAACTATGAAGTTCATGAGACCATGTTGTTTCAGGATAAGCTCGGCCTGCCGCTTCCACAGGGTCGTGGTGTAGTCGTCCAGAACATTGAAGAGCGAATGATCCTGAGTTGTAGTGACAGGTAGTTCAACCAGTTCCCCAACAAAGTAGGGCATCATCGTACAACAACCGCCGCGCTGGGGGTCTAAATGGCCGACGTTCGGAACCGACATGTCGTACTCGAACTCCAGGAGGTCAAACCACTCCGGGTTTCTGTACAGAACCGCTGAGCGGAAGCCCGCCGCCTGATATTCCCTGCCGTAGTTGTTGATCTTCTTCACGCGGCGCTCAAATTCGGCTTTGTCCTGGAACAGATTGCCATCATGGTTGAGATCATGAATGTTGACTTCGAATCCTCTGCGCCTTATCTCCTCGAGAAACTCTGGCTCGACCGAGTAACGCTTCTCCGGCACGATCTGAAAAGATGCAGGAATACCGAAAGAGCTATCCAGATCCATCAGTTGCGAGCAGAATCGTTTTCCCGGAGCAGCCTCGACGTCGTGAGTCATGATGGCGCAAGCGTTCGCACCATCCGGCCAGAACCAGATGAATGGGATGCTCTCCAATCCCGTCGACTTGAATGCGAGTATTACCAACTCTTCGAAAAGGCAGTCGACCGTTCGATCAACCGGCCATTTCGGAAACGGCATATGTTCCCAGCCACGCAGGTAGATTCGTTGAAGATACTTGCGCACCGCTACAGGCAGCAAAGGGCGAACCAGGTAATAGGCATCACGAATCAGGCCGCGGCTGCTTGCATATTGGGCGCAATGGGCGGCGTAGCGTTCACTCCTGAGATTCTCGATGATCTCTTCCGGATCGAACGGAAGCACAACCTTTCCGTTATCCAATCGAACATGATCGGACACGTCATTGAGCTGTTGATCGGGTCTATCTGCCAAAGGTCCCTTCGAGCACCTGCCGTAGCAAATTGCATCTGTCCCGAAACGAAAGAACCCTGGGGCTGCCGACAGTTGACCATCCACGGTGAAATCAAGAAGCGGATTGGAGTATCGAAAATACCGGCTAAGCGACTGGATCATGGTCTAAACCCAAACCAGAGATTTCCTGAACCTACAGGTACGGTATGCGAACAACATGGCGTTGTTGAGTAACATGTGTTAGTAATCTATATTTCTCATACGATCGACGGCAGCCGCGTTTTCGCAGATTGCGGCTTGCATATTGGAAGGCGCGTCGCGCCAGTCCTCACAACAATCGCTCCGGACTGCTAGTCAGCAAGTACGGCGGCGATTCGTTCGCCCGCGTGACCATCCCAAAGAGGAGGGATGGTTCCCTTCTTTGCGTGGCCGGCGAGCACTTGGGAAAGTTCGGAGCGCAGTTTGTCGGGATCGCGTCCGACGAGAACGTTGGTTCCGAGAGTGACTGTGACTGGACGCTCGGTGTTCTCGCGCAGGGTCAGGCAGGGCACACCCAGATAGGTAGTCTCTTCCTGAATGCCCCCGGAATCGGTAATCACCACGGTGGCGCGCGATTGCAGGCCAAGAAAGTCCACATAAGACAGCGGATCGAGCATGCGCAATTGCTCGGCATTCAAACCAAAATCAGAAATTCTCTGCCGTGTTCGGGGGTGAGCAGGAAAGATGACAGTTAGATCACGATTCACTTCGAGTAGCGACTGCAGGAGGCGCTTCAGCGTGGCGCCATCGTCGACGTTGGCTGGCCGATGCAGCGTGACCAGCGCATAGCGTTCGGGAAGGCCGTTCTTGCTTTGCCGCTGCGCTACTGGCAGAAGCTTCACGAGAGAATCGATCATCACATTGCCGACGCGGAAGATCCTTTCGACGGGAATTCCCTCTTTCTGAAGATTGACATCTCCGTCCTCGGAAGGCGTAAACAGCAGATCTGCGAGCTGATCGGTAACCAGCCGGTTGATTTCCTCCGGCATAGTGCGGTCGAAGGAGCGCAGTCCAGCCTCGACGTGGCCGACGCGAATTCCGAGCTTTGCGCAGACCAGAGCGGCCGCGACCGTCGAATTGACATCACCATAGACGAGGACGATGTCGGGCTTGCGTTCGAGCACCACCGGCTCGAAGCGCGTCATGATTTCGGCCGTCTGCCGGGCATGTGAGCCGGAACCGACGGCAAGGTTTACGTCCGGAGCCGGGATGCCAAGCTGCTCAAAAAACACGTCCGACATATTCACGTCGTAGTGCTGGCCCGTATGGACCAGAGTCTGAACCACGTGCTTCTGCGATTTGAGGGCGTTCAGCACGGGCGCTACCTTCATGAAATTCGGACGCGCGCCCACGATATGGAATACCTTCACAATCTCTCCGATAGGACAACTGCGCAGACTAGATTACCTGACCACAAGCGCACAGGCGCTGGTAACCCTTTCGTCGGTTTCTTCCCGGTAAGTCTGCGCCAGCAGCTCCTGCGCCGGGACGACTGGAGGTGTCAATCATGTGTCGCAATGTCAAATCTTAAGGTGCATCACATGGAGTTCCACCGCCATTCGGGCGGGCAAAAACGTATGATAGAAAATCCAGAATTTGTAGTACACGTAGCCTGCTAAGTTGCGGACCACCAGCCAGGTTCCGCTCCGTGAAACAAACCAATACTTCGGATCGAAACGGGGTTCGGGTCCTGCGATGATTCCGACCCGATAACTGTCGCCGAACGCGCATCGTGAGAGGATCCAACTCCTTCTGGCGTGCACTCCCGTAGTAAAAATGTCCACACAACAAACGTTGATCCCCGAAAGCTCGATCCAACGCTTAACATATGCGGCCCCTGTGAGGGTGCGCTCGGATGAAACAGGCGGTACGTTGATCTTGATCAGCTTCTTAGTATCAAATCCGAGTTGTTCGAGTCTGCTCGCGGCCAGGTCGGCGTATGTTGTGGGAGGACCGGATACGCTACCAGTTCCTTGGATCGGGCCTCCCACGACAACAAGGTACTGATAGCTTCCGGAATTGAAGACGTGTACGGATTCCGCCAGCGTATTCGCGGGGATCCAGCCTTCTACGACGAGAATTCCCTCACCCAGCGGATGATTGGCCGCAAGAAATCCGTAAATGGATGTCACGAGAAAGACCAGGAGTGCGCAGCTTCCTGCGGTCACCCAGAGCAGGGGCTTTGGGGAGAGTAAACACCCGCACCTGTTTCCCCCAATGCCCAACTTAGGTGGATGATTCAAGTCTTTTCAGTCCCATGACCCGAGCTCACGGCTAATGATGGTTAAGACTGTTTCTCGTTGCCGACTGCTGCCCGATCACGTCCGCAATTGACGCGCTCTATTTCGAAGCCATAAACGATCCGTGTTCGGATAAGACAATCGCCTGGGTGGGCTTTCGCAAGCGGCTCAAAACCTTCTTCCACACCGCGGCCAGTCCCATTGGGGCGGTCCCCCGGAGCAGTCGAAGCGCTAGTTTCCAGCGCCTTCCCCGCAAACAATGGCTGACGGCCCACGACAAAGCGACTGCGCCGATGCATGCGTATCGATCCCGGCGGCGCTTGCTCCCTCCAGGATATTGGCCCTGATGTTCCGAGCGCGCCAGCACGAGAATTCCGTCCGCTATCGGTTCCAAACTCCGGATGGCGTTTGTTTCGTGGTGGCGATATGCAACTGTGCAGGGTTGTTGGACGACAACGCATGGCCCGTAAGTCGCGACTTTCAAGATAAGATTGAGGCTGTCGAGGTGGAAAGTTGCTGCCGTGGTGCTGCGAAGACCTCCCACCTCGTCGAATACCGACTTCCGAAGTACAATCCGGCTACTGGAAAGGCGGAGTGTCACATCCTTCGACAGATAGTCGTGATATTTTAGAACCTTTATTGGGAGCGATTCCTGCGAGCCGGCGGGGATGGATTGCCCGTCTTGAAAATCGGTCATTCCTCCAATGATCAGCGGCGGTGAATCAAAGGCCCGGATAACTCGATCATAGGTCGCTAGGGCGCAGGGCAGGAGAAGATCGTCACTGTCCAGCAGAACCAAGTACTCTCCTCGGGCCAAGGCAGCCGCCTTGTTTCGGGCAACCTCTGGGCCTTGATTGGCTTGTCGCAATACGTTGATGCGTGTTCCGTAGGATTGCAGCACCTGCAGCGTCTTGTCCGTGGAACCGTCATCAATCACGAACAGCTCATAATCTTTGAAGGCTTGCGACAAAACCGAATCGATCGCCTGACCGACATATTTTTCCCGGTTGTAAGCCGGCATCAGAACACTGAATCGGAGCTTCATAGTCGCAAAATGTCCCAGCGTAACTTCACTAACAATGCGGCCTAACGGGTGAAACCAACGCTGCATCCGCCCGCACTGAACCACTTCGCCTGCGTTGAGCGCAGATCACCGCGGGACCTAGCCGATAGAGCACACCAACCGCCAGCCCTGAACCGAGCACAAGCGCGCTCGGGATCTGTTGTGGCGAGAAAATTTGGCGGGTAGTCTGGTGGCAAGAAAGTCCGGCAAGGTGGCGCTTCAGGTGGCAGAAGCAGAGGCCGCCACATGGAGCCTGTCACGCGGAAAATCTGGTACCCGTGCCCAAGAAGTACCTTGTGCGAGCGCGCCGGGTAGGCCTCATGCTCTTCGAAGAGAATGTCGCGAACCAACTTTCGATCTAGCAATTTCTCAGCGCCAATAAAGACAGCCGCCTCATGACCTTCGACATCCACTTTCATGATTCCGATGCGGTTGACCTCGTCGAGGGCGTCCAACCGGCGAACGCTGACAGGAACGCCGGTTGCCCCCAGTTCCAGACTAGCGAGACCTTTGTTGCTGGCATAGTCATCTGGAAAGCGAAGAACGCCCTCACCATTCCGGTCTGAAAGCGCAATTGTCTCGATCTGAATAGGCGCGACTCGAAGGGAGCTCCAGTTGTGGACATTCCTGCGTAGTACTGGGAGAAGATCCGGATTCGGCTCAAAGCAACACACGCGCCCTTCCGGTCCGGCTGACCGCGCAAGCACCAGAGTCACGTAGCCGATGTTCGCCCCCACGTCGACCGCGGAGTCCCCGGCATCTGTCAGCCTCATGACGGCTTCCGTGAGAGGTAAGTCGTAAACGCCGTATTTGGCAATAAAGCGACCGATGAGTTCCGCAGAACAGGCGTTGATGGTGCAGTGCCATGGCAGGGACAAGGGCTTGATTTCTACGGACCGTCGGAACGAAAGAAGGCGCAAAACTTGACTTGGTCTCCAGAGGTACTCCGGTTTCAACAGGTGCCGATGCATCACTCTAATCATCTTTCTAATCATCATTGCTCCACGGAAACCGCAGATTCGTTTCTCATCAGACCTTAGCTCCATGTCGTTGCTGAGCGGCTTTCAGACGGCCGTCGAGTGCGGGAGCAAGGCCTCTCACGTTAGGCTCCAGCATGAGATTCTGCTGATACCCAGGCACTTCACAAAGCTCGAAGTTGCCATGGAGAATGCGACGCCAACCCAGCCATTCATCGGCCATTAAACCCTCTAACTGTTTGCTGGCGCGAAATACGAGGGTATCGCCGCCGTACGGCCGCGGCACATATGTTGCCATCGCCTTTTTGTGTTCAATCCCCAGAGCCTCGAAAATGTACAGCCGCGACAGGCGTGACCGATCCGCAGGACGGTTGCCCCTGATGTTATCGATAGCGATCGCCCTCCTCGCGAGAGATCGATCCCACAATTCGCGGCACCTGCGCAAAAAGTAGGTCTTGCCTCCGTAGGATAGGTTGTCCACTTCCAGACTGATCCGTTTCTTGGTTCGGTACCACCAGCGCTGGAGTAGAGAGGCAGACGGCCGGAAGCGCCTGGCATCAGGGGGCATGGATTGGATCATGACGACCAGCCCCACCTCTTGCCCCTCCGCATTTAGCTGTTGTGCAGCTTCCAAGGCAAGCAGCCCACCCAGGCAGAACCCGCCGAGGAAATACGGCCCTTCCGGTTGAAATTGTCTCAGTTCCTTCACAAACGCTCTGGCCATTTCCTCCACGGATGTATTCTCTACCAGCTCGCCGTTTAAGCCTCTGGCCTGAAAGGCGTAAACCGGCTGATCCTTCTCCATATGCTGCACCAACGCGTGGTATTCGAGAACATTGCCGCCATGCGCATGGAAAAGAAAAAGAGGCGGCCTTGTTCCCTGTTGCCGCATGGGAACCAAAAGGGACCAGGAGGGAACCCATTGCTTGTCGCCAAGTATTTTTGCCAGGGAAGCAATCGTCGGAGCTTCCATCAAAGTCGCAAGGGGAAGTTCCACTCCAAATGCCTCCCGAATTTGTGACACCGCGCGGACAGCCATCAATGAGTGAGCACCTAAATCAAAAACATCCTCCTGGACACCAATATGCTCAATCTTCAGCAGGTCCGTCCAAATCGCCGCCAGTGTCTTCTCGATCTCAGTGCGAGGGCTCACAAAATCTTGGGAGCGCTGTGTGGTCTCGTGGACAAAGGTCGGAAGCGCTTTGCGGTCAATTTTCCCGTTCGCCGTCAACGGAAATTTTTCCATCAGGACAAACGCCGCCGGAACCATGTACTGCGGCAGCCGTTCTTTCAAATTCCTGCGCAATGCCGCAGGCGCCAGGATTTCCTCGCCCGGGGAAGGCAGTGACCGCAGGTGCGCATCGGCTGTTTGCTGCCGCGCGAGGCGGGACCCCGCCGCAGGCCGAATGGCGTACACGTATGACGGCTGGGCTTCGCTGAGCGATGAGCTGTGCTCGGCAAGAACCTCATAGCGCTGCCGTTCCAGCAGGGTAGTAATTGACTCCAGGTTCTCCGGATGATCCACTCGGACGACCAACTGGCGAATTTTGGACCAATCGTCAGGGCTGAGTTCTCGCAGTATATCCAACTCCCTTTCCTCGACATTAATCCTGAGCAGGTCAATGCGTTCAATCCCTTCGGCTGCGATAACGCTCGACAAAGTTGGCGGTTGAGCGGACTTGGACCCGGCATCTAGCGCGACATCATTCGATTCACCGATCTCCTCGGCAAATCGCTCATCGCGTGACTCACTCTGCTCGTTGGACGCATGGTTCCCAGCCGCCTCGCGTTCCGCCGCCACATCATCGTACGACCCGGATGAGCCCGACAATGCCTCAAAGAATGACGCCTCCGCTGACTTACTTTCGCGAGCGAGACCATACGGCAGACATTGCACTGCCGTGCCCCACGCTTCAGCATTCGCGCTCAGACACGCATATGCCGCAGGGTCGGGCTCAAAGCAAAGAATCCTCAGATTCCGCTCTAGGCGGCTGGCGAACACCGTAAACAAACCAATGTTTGCGCCGACGTCTACAATGCAGTCACCGTCGAGGATTGCGATCCCGTGCCGGAGATAAGCTTGCCGCACGAAGATTTCGTTGTACATGGAATCGGTTTCGTTCTTGTTCAGATGTGCCACCGGCGAGCCATCGGGCAACCAAGAAAGCGTCTTGTTCCCCCAAAGCGGCTGACTCGCGCGTTTCGGAACCACATAAGCGATCAACTGCTTGGTGCCTGACCCATCTTCACTTGCCATCACCAGCGCGTCTCTTACGCCGCGCTGCTCGCGCAAGACTCCAGCGATTTCACCGAGCTCGATGCGGTAGCCGTGGATTTTGACCTGATCGTCAATGCGACCGCAAAACTCGATGTTTCCGTCCGGCAAGTAGCGCGCCAGGTCGCCGGTGCGATACATTCGCCCATCAGGATCTGGACTGAAATGATCGGGCACGAATTTCTCAGCCGTCAAATCAGGGCGATTGAGATATCCCCGGGTTACGCCAGAGCCGGCGATGTGAAGCTCGCCTTCAACGCCGACGGGCACGGGCTGCCCACTCTCATCGAGAATATAAATGCGGCTATTGGGCAGAGGCCTGCCTAAGGGAAGCGTGCCAGACCGCGTACTCGGCCGTTGCGGTCCGACATGATAGGTCAGCACGCCTACCGTGGTTTCTGTGGGACCATAGTGGTTGTAGATCTCGCAGCCCGGGGACAATACTCGCAGTCGATCGATCCAATCCAAGCGCGAGGCCTCGCCACCTAGGATCAGGCGGCTTCTGGGCATCACTCGCTCCGGATTTCTTCCACTCTGCAATGCCGCCAAATGGGAGGGCACGATCTTGAGAACGTCGATCCTCTCGCGCTCGAAGTAATCCGACAGCATGGCCTGACTCTCAGCCCGCTCATGCGAGATAACATGCAGGCAGCCACCCGTAGTCAGCGCGGGAAAAATCACCGTATTGCCGAGGTCGGCGGCAATTGTCGATACCGTCGCGTGCTTCATGCCCGGCTGGAGCTGCAGTCGCTCGGAAACGCCCAGTACGTAGTTGACAATGTTTCTGTGCTCGATCCCCACACCCTTGGGACGGCCGGTTGAGCCGCTCGTATAAATCACATAAGCGAGGTTTGCGGAGTTGTACGGAGGAGCGTTTTGCGAGACGCTTTGCAGATCATCCCACGCGAGTGAATCCAGGCAGACGGCCTGCGCAACACCCGGTGTCAGGCTTCCCAAGAGGCTGGTTTGCGTGACAACTAACTGGGCCTTGGCATCACCGAGCATGAATGCGACCCTCTCTTGAGGATAGGCAGCATCAATCGGCAAGTAAGCGGCTCCGGCCTTCAGGATGCCCAACATTCCGATCACCATTTCCAGCGATCGCTCGACGAAAAGCCCTACAGGAACATCGGGCCCCGCCCCCAGGCTTCTCAGGTGAAGTGCCAGTTGGCTGGCGCGACGGTTGAGATCGTCGTAGGTCAACCTCTGCTGCTCGAACACCAAGGCCACCTGATTGGGGGTTCGCCGTACCTGTTCCTCGATCAACTGGTGCAAGGAGAGGTTCTTTTCGGGATATGCCACGGCTGTGTTGTTCCAATCCACGAGCAACTGCTGACGGTCGGCAGCGGCGACCGCCGGCAACGTGGAAGTGCCCTGGTCCGGACCGAGGGCAATCGCTCGACCGTCGATTAGGTCATCCATTGACATGTGTATTCTTCAGCTCCCTTCGATACCGCGTCACCAGGCCCGCTGTGCCCGTGACTCCATTCACAACGACCAGCCAATCAGCTCCTTCATGATTTCGTTCGTGCCGGCGTAAATGCGCTGCACGCGGCTGTCGGTCCACATGCGCGCAATCGGATACTCGATCATGTAGCCGTAGCCGCCATGCAATTGAAGGCACTCGTCGATGACGCGGCACTGGCATTCGGTGAGCCAATACTTGGCCATCGCTGCCGTGACCGCATCCAGCTGGCCGGCGATGAAACGCTCGATGCAATTGTCGAGAAAAACGCGGCCAACATGGACTTCGGTCTTGCATTGCGCCAACTTGAAGCGCGTGTTCTGAAAATCGATCAGCGACTTGCCGAACGCTTTGCGATCTTTCACATACTTGGTGGTAATGGCGACTGCTTGTTCCGCCATGGCGACCGCGCCAACGCCAATCGTGAGGCGCTCGTAGGGCAATTGCTGCACCATCTGGTTGAATCCCTTGCCCTCGGAACCAAGGAGATTCGAGACCGGAACCCGCACGTCATCAAAGAACATTTCACAGGTGTCCAACCCGTTCATGCCGACTTTATCGAGCGGGCGGCCTACGCGGTACCCCGGAAGATTCTTCGGTTCGACAACAACGAGCGAGATGCCCTTCAAACCGGCTGCTTTAGGGTCGGTCTTCAGCGCGACGCATACCAGGCTGGCGTGCCAACCGTTGGTAATGAAAGTCTTCGAACCGTTGATGACATAATGATCGCCCTCGCGCCGCGCGGTGGTTTTAACGCCCGCCAGATCAGAGCCGGCCGAGGGCTCGGTCATCGCGATTGCGGCCACCAACTCGCCACGCCCCATGCGCGGGAGCCAGTTGCGCTTCTGTTCGTCCGTGCCATACGAAAGGATGTAATGACCGACAATACTCTGAATGCTGGAACCGAAGTGAACTCCCACCCGCGCGAGTTCCTCGTTTACTACGGTTTCATGGGCGAACGTCCCTCCGCCACCGCCGTATTCTTGAGGAAAGTCGGGGAGCAGGATGCCTGCCTTACCTATTGCAGTCCAAGCTTCGTCGTCAGGGCGGTGCTGCTCGCGCCAGCGGGCTTGATGCGGCAGGAATTCCTCTTCTATGAATCGGCGAACCGTTTTTCGGAACATCCGCAGTTCGTCATTCAGCCACGGGGATTGGTACACAACGGTAGACATTTAGATCCTTTCGACGGACGGCCGCGGGCCTGGAATAAGCCCATTACTTCGAACCTAACTACCTCTCAGTCTCAACGGGTCAACATACGACCCGCTGAAAGGCTACGATTGTAATTCTTTGCCCCCCGAGGCTTCGAGTCCGAGTGGGTACCCATACTTGATCAGCAAGGGCCAGGTCGCAGCAGTCACAAGCATTCTGTCGCGCCTTTTCATTTCGTTTTTCCAAGCGTGATTTTCTCGAAGCTCGACGTTACCCGTCACAAAGCGGCTCGGGTTTCCAGACACGGTGTGCTGAGCCTCGAGGTTCAGGCTGTGCTCCTCCTGAAGCGGAAGAGATGAACGAGTCTCATCTACGAAGTTCAGAATGCGCTGGAGAGATCGTCGTGGATTGGCTACAAAGTCTTCATAGCGAAGATGCAAAGGGCGGTGCCGGAATCGTTTGCTCAGAACCTCAATGACGCTGTTTTGGAAGTTCCACTTGAGGGAAGCATTGAGCGGGTTTATGTCCCTCGTCCAGACGAGGCGCCCGTCCTTAACCCGTTTGCGGAGAAAGGAATATGCGGCGGCGCGTGGATCGCGGGTCAGATGAAGGATATAGGGGTCGATCCCGTCTGCTAACTGCAGGATGCACGCGTACATGGAGCGCTTGGAAGAATCAACGATGACCTCGCAATTGAAAACCCTTTGAATTGCGCGATAAACTCTCTCGAGTTCGGCCAAGGGCTTAGCCAGGCGTCGCTGGAGGGTTACTCCTCTTGAGGTCATGGCCCTTAGGCAAGCGCGGTCGCGAGCCTCCAAATTACGAAACTCAAGCATCTGCGCAATAAGGGACTCGTCCCGACCGCCGTAAGCTTCCCTCAGCACATCGTTCCACATCTTGCAGGCAACGACCGGCACTCCGCAACCACAAGGAACCTGTCCAGACGCGAGAATACCCCAGAATTCAAGGAACTCCCCCACGTGGGTGAAACCCTCAACCTGACCAAGGGTGTTCCCGAGGATGGTGCTCCCGCTGCGCCCCAGTCCGGCGATGTAGAGCACCTTGACCTTATTGGGCATTCTAGCTTCTCTCCCCAAACTGTGATGAATTCGAGACTTCCAGCAATCACTGAACCGAAACTGCTTCTGATGAAATAGGGCGTTTCCGTGCGTTTAGTCGTGCCGGAATCGCTTAGCCTTAGCTGTCGTTCTGAGCAACGGCTCGGTGGCAACTGGATTCTTGCGGCCTCAATTCACGAGTTTGCACCTGACGCCGTCCCCTGAGCATGAGAATTGACCTGCGAATAATCGTGGCTAGGATCATTGGCCCCCCACGGGCCGCCAACCGGAGGGCGTCCGTGAATAAGCCAGCGCACAATAATTTATTAGCGCAAAAGAAGATCACGCCGCCGTGCCGAGCGTATCTTTCGAATTGTCTATGCGGGCCTCCAGGATACAGGCCAGCTCGCTCTCGATCCATAATTAGGTGACCCGCTTGTATGTACGACCGGACGGACCGGATGGAGTTTGCAGCGTGCATGCGGTATAACATCGTGTAGGGCGACAAAACCAGAATGGCGTTACCGGAGTATGCCAGTTTTGCGTACAGATCCTGGGTATCTAGATGCCAGATCCCGGGAGACCAGCCACCCACATCCTGAAAGGCCAGCCGATTAATCACGAACGCCCCTGTATACATGCCACTAACTCGGTCCTTCGCCATCAAGGATTCGTACTCCACGAATTCCAGTCTCTCCGGCGCGTCATCTGGTGGAAACACCGGCACCAGGCCCTCAAACCGGCGCACCCCGGAGACTATCGTGGCGGGCTTTCGCTCTGCTACAAGCCGCTCATAGACCTCCAAAGCCCATGGCGTGAAGAGATCGTCTCCATCCAGAAAAATCAGGTACTCTCCCCTGGCAATGGCCGCACCTCGATTGCGAGCCTCACTCACTCCGCAGTTGGTCGGAAGTACTAGCAAGTCGACAGAGCTCTCATACTGTTTTAGTACCTCTAATGAGCCGTCCCGCGATCCATCATCGACCACAATCACTTCCTTAGGAGCGTGCCTCTGCAACAGGGCCGACTCCACGGCATCCTTTATGAACTCTTGCTGGTTGTAGCAAGTGATAACGATACTGTATCGGACCCCTGACACGGATCGGCGAGTCTCCTCTCTGCCGGAATTATCGGTGGACCTACAAGCTCCACATCGTGGAGCGAACATCTACTGAAGAACCTAAGGACGACAAGCGCCGACTGAGGTCGCTCGCAGTTTTTATCGAAGGAACAACTCACGCCTCGGCGCTGCCCGGGGATCTTGATACGTTCTTTTCCGGGGAGCAATGGGAAATCAGAGCAATTCCGCCGAATCGCGCCTGCATGGTACGAAGGTCTAGATCGATCTGGTCCGGAGATCAGGCCTTCTCACTTGAGCCCCGCTTCACCTCAAGTTCCTCGTTCAAGACACAGCAGAAATCCCATAGCGTCCTTGCAAACAGCACCCGACGGAACGGAAGCAATGCGCTGATGAGGACATTGGTGAGCTTCTTCACCTTCGACTGGGGCGCCGCACAGTAGGCGCCCCGCCACAGGACGACCGTGGGGGTTCGGAAACGAAAGAACTCGCGCCAGATGATGCCAACCCATCCTCTCCACCTTCCGAGCACGAGTTCAGGCCTCAACTTGTCATTCCCGCCTTCCTCGACCTGCCAAGCCATATCCTCTGGCACGTAGACGCGGAAATCGGCGTTCGGAAAGGCCGCCACTACGGATTCGCTGTCTGTTTCCCACTTTCTCAAGCTCCCAGAGGGCAATGCCATCACCGTCATACGGCGACACTTCGTCCTGTCTGTCAGCAGGGCCCGCATCCCGGACTGAAGCGCCATAAGACCGGCACACTCTCGAGAGAGTTGCGACTCGGGCGGTAGGCGCACCTCCCCTTCCAGGCAGTGATAGGCTTCCGCGAGTTTTCCCGCAGCGCCCCCTTCGCGCTCGGCAAGTCCGCGAATCACAGGTTCCATGGAAGAGACTTTGAACTGCGAAGCGTAGACCGAGACCGCATGCAGCTTCTCTTCGAAGACATCAGTGATGTCTTCAGTAGCGCGGACCAAGCGGGTGCCAACGCCGCCAAGAGCGGTACGGATTTGGGCGGCGTGGCCGAGTGTGGAAGCGTAGGGTATATCCTCGTACATGGAGACCGGAACACTCGAGAACCGGTTGCTAGCCTCGGCCAGCATCAGAAGGCATGCGCTCCGGGTGGTCCGATGATCGGAGTGATTGCCCAATCCCATGGGAATCCACAGCTCGTCGGGCGCAAGAACGTTCAGGTGTTGCGCAAGCTGCTCGGCAAGCAGTGATACATCCCTCGGACTCGGCACCAGGTTCGTGAAAATCTGCGGGGCGTGTCGGAACCTTTCGGCAGTTGCGATGGACCACCGCTCGGCCGGCCAGAAGCGAAGCGATGCGTCGGTCCAGTCCAAGCAATGGTGCTCCGCGCCAAAAAGTTTCGCCGCAAGCTCTGACTCCTGTTGCCTCAAGTAGGTGATTTCCCGAACATTCAGGAAGTCCCGCCCCAGCGTCAAGTAGGAAGTGAAGTTACTCCACTTCACCACCGACAGGATTGTGGTACGGCCAAGGCCCCGCCGGTGGAGGAGACGACCTCCAACACTGAGCGCCGCGTCGTCCATGTGCGGTTCGATTACCACGAGGTGCGGACGGGCAGGCGGCGAGATCGGAGGGATCAGCTCGACCACCGCAGCTTCGCGCCACCTTAACAGTCGACCAAGAGCACCAGGGTGCATCTCCTCCAGTTCGGCTGCGGTCTTACGCCCGTCGATACTGTCATAGAGAAGGACTTCCTCATTGGACAGCTCCAGCAGGGGCTTTCTCGAGATCATGAAGAAAAGCTTCCGGTCGCGGCGCTGGTTGTGCGGCCGGACTTGCGGCACATGGGCGCTGATGTCGTCACTTAATCTCATCAAATTGCTCGGTGCCCATAACGAGTCAGCTCCTGGGTACAACAGTGAAGTGGCTGCGTTCCAAACAACGACTGGGACTGACTGCAAACAGGTTACCCTTGCCGCATTTTGCCCACGAGGTCTCAGGCAAGATAAATCAGTCCTTGGCAAATAACTCCCTTAAAGATACTTATAGAGTCGATCGCCTAACCAGGCGGTTGCAGTGAGCGGCAACCGACGCCAGACGGTCTTTTTTAGCAATTCCAGGTAGCCTCCAAATTCGACGGAACCGTTCTCCAAGTCCGTGCAGGCCGGATAATAGTACCGATATAGACGCAGTGGCTCGCTGCCCCATTTGCTCTTGAACCTCGCCAGGTCGTCGTGTCCTTCCGGCACTTCACCAAAATCGAAAAACCGAAAGCCGCTTCTACATGCCTCGTTGATCGCTTGCCATTGGATGACGTCATTGGGCCGCAAAGAGAGATCTCCGCGTCGGGAACCGCCGAAAGCATAGGAGACAGTCCGACCGAACCTCAGGAAGATGGAGCCCGCGATTATCCTTTGCGACCTCACCGTTTGTCGCTCGGCCAGCAGCAGTTGCATCATTCCCCGGGGCTTCAACAACTCCCAAAGCGCGACAAAAAACCTGTAAGGCCTGGGCGGGACTGCGTGGTATTGCATCGTTTCAAGGTAGAGCCCATACCACGCGCTAAGCTCAGCTTCTGTTTCCGCTGGACGGGTGTACACGCCAAGCCTTGTGGCTTTGTTGATGGCCCGTTTGACGCTGGCTCGGCTATCCCGGTTGCTAATGCGAAAAGGTCCCTCCGAACTTACCGGTAGGTGTAATAAGTAGGAAAGCCGCCATGGTGTGCAAACAATCCCGTCGACCAATCCATCGAGCTCACGCCCCTGCGTTTTGATCTGAAGCTGAACCCCGGGATTCCGGGAGACCTGCTGGACTGCCTCTTGGAGCACGGCAACTGTGGCTTGCGAGTCCCTGGAAAGCGGGCCCGCCACAGGTGTGCGCGGAAGAGACGAAAAACGGCGGCCAATCAATGGCCTCAACCGCCGCCCCAAGTTGAACGGGAGTCCTCGAGTGTATACCATCGGAAGGATAGCGAGAACCTGGCCGGTGGCATCCTCACAGACAAAATAAACACCCTTCTGCCCGTACTCTCGTTCCAGAGCCCCCAGCCATGCCGGGTGATGATAGATCGACCCATTTGGATGCTCAACCACGAAAGACTCCCAACGAGGGTCCGTTTGAGGATTTGTCTCGACGACCCTGAGGTCCTGGGAACTTGTCTTCACCGTAGTCAGCAGTTCAGTGTGCAAAGAATTCTCAGATTCCGCTTTAGCCGATGTGTCTGTAGAAGAGCCGGCCAGCGGTTTTCAGGGCAAACTGTGGTGTGAGTGAAACTAGTCGCTGAAGGACGGCCTTCTGCAGCGTACTTATGGTGGTTGTAGGCCGCTGCGGGTACGTCCAATAACTGAGCTCGGTGCCGACAGCCCCCCAGTGGCCTTTAAACGCCATGAGCCCAACATTGTCAGTATCAGAACGTCCCATGTCAAACTCCTCACATCCTAAGTCCTTCGCTTCCCGGATGGCATTCCAAAACAAAAAAACCATTCCCCCAAATCTGTGAAAACGCTCATCGCTGCAACCATATTTGTACACCATGGACTTCTTGTGGACGAGCGTAAGTATGCTCGCAACCGGCAGATCATCTTTGGTCGCAATTCGAATCTTCAGGTCTCCGCCAAATGCTGCAACCAGTCCGCGAAACCAGGAGAGCGGTTGTGGCGGCAAACCCTGCCGTCGACGGGTAAGTACCTGCAAATCATAAAACTTCTGAAGCAGAATCTCCGAGGTCCCTTCCTCGTACTGCAATTTCTCCCGTTCTGCTCGTCGAATCTTTCTTTGAATGCAATCCTTGTGAAAGTTGTGAAATAACTCCTGCGTGCTTTTGCGTAGGTCCAGACAATGAAAACTGTAAGTAACGTTCCTGCCGAGTCCGGTCTGGTTCCCCAGGTGGCTGGAGGTAGGCCTGATCTCTATGTACTTCCATCTGCCGGCATCCACGTACCGCTTCATATGCAGAAGCAAGTCGTCCAGTTCGTTTGAGTTGTGCACCAACAGTTCGCAATGATCGGAGAAAGGCAAGGATACCAATCGCCGGCCGGTTACCCAGCTATTGACCCGGCAAAAGACAAGACCATTGGTAAGATCGGCGTCCGGGGGACAAGTTGTGACAACAAGGGGATCGTATTTGTATGTTGTCTGCAACGCTTTGAGCCAGTTTGTACTATGGAACACCGAACTTCGAGGGTGGCTCTTGATGAAGGTTTCCCACCGCGAATCAGACAGCGGGTTGATCTCATAGACGTTCGCCGCGGAAGAATTGACTCCTGCCGGACGGAGAAGATCTGCGGTACGCACTCCCGCGATGACTTCGCTCCCTGAACTCATTCTGTGGGGTTCCCAATCATCGTCTTCTTTCGCGTAACGCCAACAAAGCGCCGCAGCCTGCGCTCGCGACCGCTGAGATACGGACCGCCTCTCCTCACACCAGCTTCAGGTCGTCGCAGTTTTCGCCTCGGCAGCAGTCACAGCGACCGACGGAGTGTTCCTTGAATACTTGCGCCAGGGCAGCATCTCGAAAAGCAGTCCCCAGAGCTGCAAAATCGGCGTGACCCCGCCGTGCAGGACGGCAACCGCAGTCAAATATAACGCTGCAAACAAAACAGAGTCCGTCACCATGCGGGTAAAGGCCCCAACTGGGCCCGGTACTCCCACAAAAACAGGCACGCCTCTAAGAATCATGGCCGATGCGCCACCCGCAAGCAAGGCTGCCAGGATGTATTTCCAGACTTCGGCAACCACGGGACCAATGCCGAAGCCGATCGGCTTCCCGGCATACCAGAATGCGGGAATGGTGAGAATCCAAAACGACAGCGTCCAGGCGGCAGCGATGCCCTCAGGGCCCCAATGCAGTCCCGCCAGGAACAGCGAGGCGGTAACGGCAAACTCCACCACCACCCAGCGAAACCAGCGGTGCGCAGTTCCGATCGAGAGGTGAAGCCAGCCGTGCGTGTTGTAGATAAGCATGATGCCCACGCCCGGCCCGAAGAACATGAAGATCCGGCCGGCGGTCGCCCACGCCGGTCCCAATACCAGAAGAATCACGTCTTTCCCGATGAGGGTGAGGTCCGCACCTATGCCCATTCCCACAAATGCCATCACCGCTAGGCTCCGGAGAAAGTAGCGCCGGTACTGCTCGGAGTCGCTGTTCAAGCGGCTTAGGGCAGACACGGCGACGGATGTCAAGGGCGCGGAAAGTTGGCAGGCGGAAAGCAGGAATAAGTCATACGCCTTCTTGTAAAAGCCCAGGGCGCTCGAACCAAATCGCCATCCCACCAGAAGATTGTCCGTATTTCTCGCGAAGTAGTTAAAACTGAATCGTCCATAGATGTTGAACGCATACCGCACCATCGCTCCGGTTCCCGGCTCGCGCCGGGGAAAATCTGGAATCCAACGGCACTGTATCCACGCTCCGATTGCCACCATCAGTGGAAGCGTCAACGCTCCCGCTACCAACGCCCAGTATCCAAAGCCGGCCCAACCGAGCCCGATCATAACCAGCATAGAAACGGCACTGGCCACGATATTGTTGAACGACACAGTTGAGAAACGCATCGCCCGCTTGAGAAGTGCGAGGTGCTGAACGGAGACACTGCTGAGGAAAATCACCGGCGACAATGCGATGGCGACATGGGCTACTCTAGCGTCCCCATAAAACCTCGCCAGCAGCGACCCCGCGGCCGCTAACCCGACAGTCAGGAATCCGCCCACGCCCATGTTGATCCAAAACAGGTTACTCACGAGCCGACTGTTGATTTCTTGTCGCTGCTGGATTGCCTCTGTAAATCCATTCAGCCCGAAATTGCCGAGCAAAAGGCTGAAGGTGGTTACCATTGCCACCAGTCCGAAATCGGATGGCGTCAACAGACGAGCCAGCACCACTGTCGAGATGAGCTGGACGCCAAAACCAAGGCCCCCGGAAAGCAGGGTGAAACCCGCTCCCCTCACCGCAAGTTGTCGTGTCTCGCCTCGGGCAACACCCGCACGGAAACTGCCGCTTGCATCAAACGGTCTCAAACTCGCTGGCGCGAACACTCTGTCTTTTCTCTCTTGACTCGGCAAAGAAGATCGGAACCTTAGGCTGAGTGGCCCTTCAGAAAGACCGTACTATCGTCTAGCAGCCCGTGGTGCATGTTATGGTTCGTATCTGGGCAAGGACTTCAGGCGTGCCGTAAGTGCTGCGTTATGAAAGCGCCTTCGCGCGCTGAAGGCGGAGATTGGAGTTTCGCCACGGGCTAGCGACAATGTTCGAGGTCAGCATCCAGCGCGCAGGTGCGCAGAACAATTACTGGACGGTGGCTTTGAGGTTCGTTGGAGGAGATGGAGGAGATGGAGGAGACACTTGGCCCCCCGCGTAGCAGGTACTGGCGTCGAATGCCAGGGGGTTACCGGTCCCGCTGGCAACTCCCCCCATCGCGTTGTAGTAGCAGTCCATCGCCGGGTTGCTGTAGGCCAAGCCGCCGCCGACAGCGGCAAATGTGCCGCCACCCGCAGAGCATTGAGAACTGGATGTCGCTTCGGACTTGGCATAAGTCCCGCCCGAGCACTGGCCTACGTTTCCGCCGGTCACGTCCGGCCCGATCAGAGGCCAAGCCTTGCCCGAAGGCCACCAAGACGGCTGCGATGAGTAAATAAAGGACGGTGGCAAAGTCTCCGAGGACGGCACCGCGTTCGCGTAGGAACTCAGTCCGCTTGGGACCTCCGAAGTGCTCGAACAGGTCGTGCTCCATCCAGTATTTGACGAGTTTCCACACCAGCGCACGGCGTTCGTTACGTTATCCCAGTTGCCCCAGAACATCGAGGTTGAGTTACTGAGCGGATCGGTAGGAGAACCACCGGCATTAGCGCCAGCGCCGATTACAGAAGTGTGCCAGTTAGTTAAGGACCCCGGAACGGATTTGTAGGTATTGTGGTACCCCGGCGTTCCTAGTACGTTGCCAATCGCATTTTCATAGCGTGTTCCAGAGCAATAGTCCAATGCAACCGTGTTATTGGTATTTGCCGCGCCGTTATTCGGCTCATTGCCATCCCAGCGATTGCGAAAGAAAGTGGAGAGATCGTGCGTGCCGTGAATGCAATCCGCTTCGAGACCGCCGCCGATGTTGCCTTCCTCAAGCCCGTACAGCATGATTCCGTGATACCACTGACTCGGGCTGAAGACACTCATGCTGGTCACGGGATTCAGTTGGAAGTTGTAGTCAACGACACAGCCCTCACAGTCCGAGTCAAAGACGATTCCAGCCGGTCGCTGAACAATGTTGTTCTCGATCAGCAAATCGCTGGCGATCTGGACAGAAAAGTTATAGGAATCACCAACGTAACCATAGACATAAGAGTCCCGCACGGTGCAATGATTGCACATATTAAAGCCAACGTGATACCAATCGGTTCCCGTAGTAGCTCCCATAATATCGGCGATGCCCTTGACCCAGCAGTTATAACAGTTGAAGAACACAGTCCCAGTACCACCACTGCTGGTATGGTTTAGCGAGATATTCTCGACAGCATCGCCTTGCGCCGGAGAAGTGGCCCACCATGCTCCGGGAGAGTTGCCTGTAGCCCAATTCGCCGCATAGATGCCGGGGCTGATTCCCACCGTGTAGGGTCCGCTGCCGGAGATGCTGGTTACTTCTACGATCTGCTGCTGCCCACGAATTGTAGAAAGCGTTGTGCCGCGCTGAAATCCATTCGGATCGGTACCGGAGGAGCAGGTCGAGGAATTATCGTAAATCTCACAGCCAACGTAGAGCGCCCCGTTGTCACGTTGAGTGTCGATCTGGTCGAGAATAATAGGATTGCCAACGGCGAGATTCGTCTTACTGCTCAAGAGAATCGAGGTCGCACCCTGAGTGTAAGTTCCACTGGTGCCATTGGTTCCGCTCCAAGTAGCGGTGTTTGTCGGACCAGCGGCGTAGTTAACGTCGCCGCTGCTGATGCAGACATCGTGCCCGTTGCAGACGTTTCCCGTGCCCGTTCCAGTGAAAACGAGAAAGGTGCTGTTTGAGCCTGATCCGCGCAGGGTGATGTTGGAGCACGAGGACGTACAGGAGCTGCTAGGACTTCCCCCTGCCGGAAAGACGATGCCCGCGGACATGGTGAAGGTGCCAGCGGGAACCAGGACGTAGGTATTTGCCGGAGCCGACGCCAAGGCCGAATTGATGGAGGCCGCTGTCACGGTCCCGCTGGATACGGTGTTGCAGGCCGAGGTCACGCACTGCGTTCGAGTGGTGGAGATGGTCGCTCCGGCGTTGGACCAATTGACAGCGCGGGAGGAATCAATGATACCGGACCATAGTTGTGCATGACCCGGAATGGACACGCCTAGCACGATGATGAAGGTGGCAAAAAGTGGGGAACTTTTTGTTCGCATTTTGTGTTTGCCTCGATTTAAAGATCGGCTCGATAGTCCTTAACATCGGAGTCGCACCAACCGTACCTTCCATTCAGTCTAATCTTGCGGAAACCGCAGTCAAGACACGGAAGTGCAGCCAGCACCCTTGCCGAATCACGCGGACCGGTCATGACCGACCGGGCGGCCAAAAGCCGCCATCCCACCTCGCGGGTCACCTCCATCCTTCTGCAAAATCATGGCGTCCACTCTTTGTATCAAATCGAGACGGTCATCAGAAAACTTCCTGGCAAACAGCGCTTCTCCACTGCCAAACACATCGTCAAGGAACACTTTCTGTTGGGACTCGAAAAGCGCAATGTGGTGTTCATCAATCATTTCCGGATGGCCGCCGCGGGCAAACCAGTCTTCATAGAGCAAATTCCTCCGCGTTCGAGAGTGGAACGCTGAATTGCCCAGAATGGTGTGAAAGAACGCTTCCTCAGGCGCAAATACGCTTTGGAAATATTCCTCCACGTGACGATTCCGCTCCACGAACTCCGATAAATATTGGCACGCATCTCGCGTCAGAGCCCACCAGGTGCTGCCCGCATAGGGCTCCAAACTTCCCAGGTATTTCCTATAATCGCGTTGCGCCAAACCAAGCTTTGCCAACGCTCGCACCGCGAATCGGCGAACCGGTTTATGGGATTGAATCCGCAGCGTGTTAATCCGGGAAATGGGCTTGCCCGCTGCCTCATTGGGCATCTTCACCGTGCTTATGAATTCCCCGCCGCGATTCGCTTCCAGGAAGGCATGAATATATTCGCGGCCTCGTAACGGGTACTCGCTGCCGCTAAGAAGAACCAGGTAATCGCAGTTCTGAGACCTTTCCAATGCCTGCCTAAGCAAGAGCAGGATCGCCTGCACACCAGAGAATTCGCCCCAATACACAGGTAACCGCTTCTCGCTAAAAAAAACGTTCCTTCCCTCAATCCCGGAGAACTCTTTTATGTCGCTTTTTTGGTCGATATGAATGAAGAATTCGCAATCCTCACCTGAAAGCGCTTCTATCGCTCTCTGGAGAAGCTGTGGATTCTTATAGGCAAATACTAGATAAGCGATTTTCACTTTCATCACCTTGACACGCCTCCGAGGCAAGCTGACAGCAAGCAGGTTAGACTTGCTCCAGGCAGTGCACACCACCGGGAGGGGCAAGCGCGGTGACCGCCGCCACCGCTTTCCGGGGCTTCGTCTTAATCCACCCTCCCGGAACGTAGATGGTCGCTAGCAGAAAGGATATCCATATCAGGCTCATGGTTCCGAACGATGACTCAGCAAAGTTGTAAACGACTGCGACGGAAAAGTATGCCAGCCGCAGTTTCCCCTCATCCGCGTTCCGCCGGAATGCGCGCACGACCGTCCGGTAACCCGTAACCAGCACGATGCCTAACATTACAATTCCCAGCCACCCCAAATTCAGAAAGACTTCGATGTACCCGTCGTGCGCCTCCCGAGGATGCCACCAGTACATGCTCCACATCCTCTCCAGACGCTTCCCCAGCCAAAAGCTTTCGAAACCAGTCCCGACCACCGGATTCCCAGACATGCCGAGCACGAGTTTCCAGATGTCGGTGCGGCCGGTCAGTGTCGGATCCCGGCCAATGGAGTGCAGAATGCCGGATCCCATGTCGAGAAAGAGGGTACTAACGGACACGGAAAACATCGCGAGCACCATCAAGTGCACAACCCAGGGCCTGCGGGCAACCAAGCGAAGGCTGGTCGTCAACATGAGAGCGCTGGCCAGCAAAAAGCAGGACAGGGATGTCATCGAATGGGCCATCCAGAGCAGCCACGATACCATCGTGAGACAGGCGCCGAAGGCGAGAAGTTGCTTGTTCCTGGCCGCGCCCTGCGCGCTGCGCCAGGCGGTTAGCAAGCGCCAAACAAAAACCAGTCCCAGGACCAGACAAAGGCGCCCGAGTTCGTTCTTGTTGGTCGTGACGCCGGTGTAGTAGGGCGTCCAGAACCATGGGTTATAACCCCGGCCCAGATTGGGGTAAAACTTGATGAACAGTACAGAAGTCGGGATCAGTAAAAACCCTGTCCACGCCAACACGCGCTTGATGGCCGCATAGCGATCGCGATCCGTCAGGATGATCAGGACCATGACGAAATCGCCCAGCGACTTTACCCAACGCTTGAACGCGACGTCGGGGTAGTCGGACCAGCTGATACTCACGGCACAGTAAAGAGAAAATGCGACCAGCGGCCAATTTGCCTTCAAGATTCCCAGAACTCTTTCTCTTCTTCTCACCAGCACCATCAGCCCTGCCAAGAGCAATCCGCTGTACACCGCGCGGTCCAGCGGACTGCCTTCGGTGTACATCGAGGCGACCGATGTCGTATCGGTAATGGAGACGCCATGCATCGTGCCGATCCATTGGCCGACGCTGCGCGACCCAGCGATCGACAACCAGAGAACCGCGATCCATAGTGCCTTGGACGTGCGGGACCTCGGGTCCCGATCAAGAAAAAATAGTCCCAGGATCCCCGCAACAAACAGCAGGGTTGCGATTCCGGCGGCCATTTACCGTCTCCCCCGGGTCTGTTCTAGAAAAACTTGTTTTGCGCGGAGGCTGCCGATCATTTCGAGTCCAGGAAGAGCCGGTGAATCAGTTCCAGGGTCAGCAACCTATGGATCGCACTGGTGTGGTTGCGATTTCCTTTGAGGTGGCCGGCCACAATTTGCTCGACGCCCTTTCGCTCCAGATAGGGCCGGGATAATGTTCGGGAATCGAGCAACATCTCGCGCACATAGTTTGCCAGTGCATCGCGGTACCAGACCCGAAAATGGTAGAACTTGTGCCTGCCGAGGAAGAGGCGCTCCAGGTGAAGCGGTGAAAAAGCGTGGTCGATTCGAGCCACCCACTGCGGCATCCCGTAATCGTAGGCATATTCAGCTTTGAACGTGAACTCAAGGTACTCGTGCAACAAGCGGCCTGCGAGCGTGTCCTGGTTCGCAACGAGACCTCGATCCGTGCGCAGTTGACCCAGATCCTTGTTGCCCTCCGCGATCAGCCTCAGACAAACGTCGGTGTTCGCCGGACGCCGCGCAAGCTCAGGCTTCGGTGCGCGAAACACGGTGCGCACAAGATCGCTGTCGAGAAATGGACTGCGAACCGTCAACTGGGTCTGTTCCAGTCCCAGCAAGCCGTAATGATGCCAGGGGGCTTGGCGAAACACGGCGAACGAAACCGGATGTCCGGTCGCCACCGTAGCATAGGTATCGCGCGCGGCGCGAATATGCGGCAGGAAATCCTCGCTAAACAGTCCTGCCACGGGCTTTCCGGGCTTGAAGGCCGGAACCCATCGCAGCACTTCGCTGCCGTAATTGCCGGTCATCCGCACGGGAGCGATCTCGCGCGCACGCTCGTTGACGAACAAATCCGAGGCGCGACTGACGTCGACGGTGCCGTCCGTCAAATACACGGACCGCTCTGCGTAATGGCCAAAGCGCGCCAGGAAATCCTGGCCGAGCGGAATCACTTCGTGCGATTGCCCACACATCGAGGCCACCCGTCGTGCCAGGATGACATCCTCACAATCACGGTAGGGACCACCAAACGAGTAGCAAGGCGTCGAGCCTGGCGTTAATTTCCGCCAAGCCATAATCATTCTGGAATCGAGTCCCCCGGTGAGGGACACTCCAATTCTCTGTGGGCCGTTGAAGTAACGCCCAAGGTTGCGAGCGAACACGGTGCGTAACTGGACGTAGAAGTCGTCCGGACTCAAACGCTCCTGCGCTTCCCATTCTTTCGCCTCGAAGTAGTGACGGCGCTCCACGTCGCCGTGTCGGAAGCACCATGCCGAGGCCACGGGCAGTACTTCGATACCTTCAAATAAGGTGCGGTTTTCGAGCACGCAGCCTAAGGAAACAGACTCACCACAACTGCGTAGATTGAGCTTCTTTAGTTCCGGACAGACCGCCAGGATGGACTTCGCTTCGGGGGCAAAATAGAAGGCGTCGCTCGCTTGGTGGTAATACACACGGTTCATCGAGAAGCGGTCGTTGAACAGCACGGCCGTGCCGCGCCGGCGATCATGGACGAATCCATGGAACCGCCCATTCAGCGTGGACGGAAAGTCGGATCGTTCTTCGTACAGGTGAACCAGATAGTCCGGTCCATGATCCGTTACCATATGCCCGCGTTCTCTTAGTTCCCTCTTTGCGTCCGGGTCCGGGTATTCCTCTCCCGCGAAGAACAGGGAGACGTCGCCGGTCTCGTTCTGCAATGGCATCGAGTCGCAAAAAGAACTCCTGTGCGCCGCCCATCCGATATAGCTTCCGGAGTTTTCGTCGACCCAAGTCCCCGTCACATAGGAAGCATCATGACGCAATAATGCCACCATCTGCTGAAGTTTGGACTCGGCCCAGGCGCGGGGCTTCGCCGTTATGATTCCTACGATTCCTGGCATGTCGGATCAGTCAAGGAGAATTTCGGAGGGAAGGTTAAGCAGACAGAAAACAGCATAACTAGAGACTGGAGCCGGCGGGAGGATTTGAACACCCCATCTGCCGATCACGATTCGGCCGCTCTAACATTGAGCTACACCGGCTCATCCACTGCTTCAAGGTATACCATCGCGCTCGCGCGCTCAGTCCAGCTGTAATCACGTTTTGCGGCAATATTCCGATCAAGCCACGATGCGCCTTCAATTTGAAGCAGAGTTTGCCCCAGAGATTCAAGGGCAGATAAAAACGTGGTACCACAACCTCCTGAAATCCATTGCGGATCTTAAACTCGCGGAGCGGATTATCCCCCTTGTTGCCGTAATTAAACAGGCCATAGGTCAGGTAGTGCACACCCTTCGCTTCACAGAGCTCGACCGCCTTCGCAATCAGAGCGTTGCCCGGCCGCTTGTCATAGTGACTATGCTTGGTCGTCAGGCTCAGGATCGACGCCACCTCGCCCCGATACACGAGTTTCAGGAAGCCGATCGTTTCTTCACCCACGCTGGTGACGATGAAGTCACTACGGTCCACAAACGACGAGTAATCCTTGCGCACCCGCTCCAGACTTTTTCCATAGTGCACGTTGCGAACCCGCTGTCGGATCGGCGAGTCGTTGTTGACATCGCTGATGCCTTTGATCAGGTTGTCGTCAAACGGCTTGACGGAGACAGTAACGCCCCGCCTCTGAGACCTTCGCACATTCTTGCGAGTTTCCTGGGGAAGTTTCTCCCACCACTCCTTGAAGCTCGTCAGTTCCACCGCAGCCACGCTCTCCCACTCCATCGGATACTCGTACTTAGGAGTCTTGTTGGGCAGTTTTTGAGCGAAGGTGAAGATGTCTGCGCAAACGCCTCCCCTCTTCTGATTCTTGAGGGTGGCAGCGCACAGTTCCGGTTGGCTCGTTTCCGCAACCAGCCATTCCTCATCGTGCACGGATGCGATCTTCAACCATCGTCCGTGAGTGACCAAGGGTTGTCCGTTCACTTCAACCACGGGAACGTATACCCACTCACCCCTGGCGATTACTTCAATCGAATTTCCTGTCATTCCTGTCGCTTCCTTCGTGCCCGCAGGCATCCGCATTGGTCCGCGTCGATCATCTCGTTATGTATTGCTCGCGAATCGGATTGATTCCGAGCAACGTAAGCAACTTGCCCAGATGATCGCAGAGCTTTACCAACAGGGTCATGAAGTGGTGATGTCCGAGGATCATCGCGAACGGCAACAGCAGAGTGTAGACCGGAACCGCGACCATCGACTTCAAAATATTGGCAGCCCCGAGCGTCGGTTGCAGCGCGGCGCTCGACCCACGTAGCAGCGCCTTCCTCAGCATGAAGGTACGCTTCCAGCGTACCGGAGGAATTACTTCATCGGTCATCGCCTCACTGCACCAGATGAAGTGGCACCCTTTGTCGATCGCTCTCCGGAAAAAATCCTGGTCCTCTCCATGGCGAAATTCCGGGCGAAAGGACGGCTCGCCCGGCGTGAAAACGGTCTTCCTCAGCAGCACATTGCCGGTGCGCCCCACGCTCCACCGGACCGGTAATCCGGTGGGACGAATCGGGCGTTTATAAAACTCGCCTTTTACGATCCACTTTGGCGGCGTCTCGTCGAACTGCCGTCGAACCCCTCCGAGCACGCCGTCCACCTGGTATTGCTCGCAAGCACGAAAAAGAGTGAGGAGCCAGTCTGCCGCCGGGAATTCGTCGTCGTCGAGGAAGGCGATGAAATCTCCTTCGGCGTTCTCGACGGCCTTATTCCGCGCCAGCGCAATATTCTGTCGAGGTTCCACGCAGTATCGAACGGGAACCAGATGCGAAACGGATTGCGATTTTCTAAACTCCTCAACCACGGCTTTGCCCGATTGCAACTCGTCGTTGTCGGCCACCACGATCGAGTACGTGAACAACCCGTCCGTCCTCTGCCCGCCCAGTGCCTTCAGTTCGCGCGCCAGAAACTCCGGACGTTGGTAGGTGCACACACAGACGCTGATGTGTTTGGTTTCGGTATTCATGCTGCTAACGGGAAGTTGCCAACCCTGCATGAGGTGCGGCGAAATGCGCGGCGAAATTCGGGGAGATTGCCAGATCGCCCAACTGATGCAGCATCTCACCCGAGGTAAGGAACCGGTGCTCCTCCGGATTGATGGGATGGGTCTCCACTTCCACGACCGAATTGCGGGCGCTGGAAAATATGCGCTGCAGCCGGTCTTTAGATTGAAGCGGCGCCAGATTGTACAAAAAGTCGACCACGCGGTGCCGGCGCGCCAGCCGGCGGTCCACCGCTTTGCGATACAGACGGTTCACCAGGCTCTTCTCTCCCGGCAGAAAGGAGAAGTTTCGCCGGACGAGCGTGCCCGCGGGCAACAGCCGTGCCCGCTGCACGTTGGCACAAAGGTGCAAGTGGTGATGTCCATCAATGCGTTCTGGGTTGCCCCCGTAGAGACGGCAAAATTCGTCAAACTGCGATGCCACAACATATTCGAACGAACGAGCCAGCCCGGGATAATAAAGCACACGGCTCAGCGGATGCCGGAGCAGGCACGACGCAATTTTGCCGAGATGCTCTTTCAGCAAAGTCGGACATGCGGGTGAGGTAAACTGCGTTGACAAATTGAGGTGAAGGCCGGCGTCGACACCCAATTGCAGTGCCGTTTCCGCAGCCCGTGCCGAGTCGTCCATGAAAACCATCGCACTCACCGCGGAGATAGTCCCGCGCTGCACACAATCAATGATCCGGTCAGTGGTCTCTTGGTTGACTCCCCAATCGTCAGCGTTGATGATCAGACAACCCGTGTGTGCCTCCGTGTCCTGCCTTCCCTGATCTTGTTCCGCAACACGGCCCGGTGCAGGAGCCGCCGAGGAATTCAGAGGCAGCGCTTCGTTCGGCAACAAATCAGTTACGCGGTTAGGTATCACGTTGTCTCTGTCTTGCCAGTCCCAGTAAGAATCCACCGGCAGAGCCGGAGGCTTTTCGGTTGCTGGCTCCTCAAAGAGGCCTGATCGCAACTCATCAACGTCAAAACCACAAGTCCCGCGCCGCAATGTAGATGGCCGAGGCCGTTGGAGTAAGAAGGCGCAATGCCGGATTGTCGAACTTCTACTGCCTCCCCGGCACAGCCGGCGGTCGCACTAGGCGTTGACCGCAAACTCAACCGTCTGGTCCTTGCGGGACAACAGCTTCCGCTGTGCACTCTCAAACGTAGCCACCGCTATTTCTTTTTTCCGTAAGAATCCGAGAAAAGCATCCACTGTCTCCGGATCCGTCAGGTCCTTCGTGTGGCCAATCGCCACGATGGGTCGATAGATTTCCGGTTGTTTGCGATCAGCGCACAGGATGCTCTCCATCATCGCAGTCAACTCGGCAAGTGTCATGCGGCAGAAGTCCAGCTTGAGCGGATAGCGAAAGCGCAGCAGATCGCGGATGCGATTCAGTCTTCGCCCGGCACTTTGCCCGGCGCTACCGGCGCCGCCGCTGAATTTCATGCGCTTCGACGTCGCCATACGCCAGGCAGGTACCATTTCCGTGTAGATGGGCACTTCGATCCACCGACCCATTGGGTCCGCCACATTGGCATCGCCGCTGAACCGCCAGTAATAGCCATTCTTCAACGCTCTCCGGTAATCGAGTCTGTGGGCATGCTGCACCCCACCCTTGAAAACCGAAGAGTCAATCTTAATGCCATGCTCTGCCAAGACGTCTGCGACAGTTTCAGTGGGCTGAAACAGCCAGTTGCCGGCGCGAAATGATAACGGGGTAAAATCGTCGCGGTCCACCAGACGCCGCAAGTAGATGAGCGAACGGTCAACAATCTCCCTAATCCTCGCCCGCGACAGCGTAGCGAGATTGTATTCGCTGGCGTCGAGCAGCCATTTTCCGTCCTCATAGCGCGCATTGCACCACTGCGGATGAAGGTGCAGGCCGATTTCAAAACCGCTCTGATGGAATTCCCTGATCTGCCGCTTAACCCGATCAATGGCCCGATCCGCGCCATATTGCTCGATTTGTTCAAACTCGGCAACTTCCACAAAATTGACGAACCGCGCGTTCCACTTCTGGAAGATGTCCCGAAGCCGCTCGGCGGGCTCATACACCAACTCCTGCAACGAACCCGTGCCGTTGCCGTAGATTTCATAGTCCAGTGTAAAAATGCACTCGATCATGTGAACGTCACTTCGTCTTATACCTTATTCCTGACAAAGTTCTTCACGTCATTAAGCAGGTGCTGGGTACCCCGGGGCAATTTCTTGTAGGCTGCACGCAAACCGCGACGCACCCCGCGCAGGACCTTCCCCCGATAATAGGACCTCTCGAGAATTGTCTTCAGCCATGAATCGAAGTCTGTGTTGTCACCGTTACGATATTCGATGCCCGTTACCAGGTTCCTGCATGCGAAGGTGCCGTCCGTCAGGCAATGAACGATGCTCTCGGCGCTAATCCGGCTGGGTCTGGGAAGCGAAATCAGATTGGCCACCTTGAGGCGGGCGCTGTGCAAATCGCAACCAAAGAAGTATTGATATCGATTGCGCCATTCTCGAGTTCTGACTAATTCCAGGAATCTCAGGGGTGGTATGGAGCCCCCGTCCGCTTGTTGGTTCCATAGTTCGATCGCATTGATATGGTATCTCTCCAGATGCTGAACGATCTTCTCAAACGGATACTTCGAGGGATGCGCCACTACTTTGAACAGTGGAGGTGTGCTATCGGTTCCCTCCTTTGCCAGGCGGGCAATGGGCTCGTATTCGTGCACCGGAAAGATGATCGTGTCCACGCCCGACAGGTGTACCTCGATTCCCGGAATGAAAATGAATCCGCTGTCTTTGGTGACATCATTCGCCTCGCGGATGTAGCGAGCGAATTTGGCCGCATCAAAGTCTTCGAAATGCTCCGTCATCACACAAAAGGAGATTCCGCGCTTTTCCAGAGAAGCAGCGATTTCGGCGAGCGTATTCCGCCCGTCGTGCGAATACGTGGAATGAAAATGGAACGTTCCTTGAATCGTTTCGGGCATTAGGGAGTCACTGCGAGCTTGGACAAAGGACCCTTAGGAATTCGGCTGCACGAGTCTGCCGACGAACGGCAGGGGATCGCGAGCCGTACAAATCAGCTCGTGAGTTCGGTGGTCGAAGAAGGATCCGAAGTACGACTTACTGGCGCTCCAGCGCGTGGCGATTTCACCTGGCCAGCGCTTTGGCTTGCCTTTCAGGCAAAGCAGTAAGTGCTTGGTATCGCCGATCACGGACCGGCCTCTGACCCCGATGCGGTAGTGTTTTTCCTCAGGCGAAATTGCACGCCCATTCACCATCTTCCAATACAAATACGGCAGATCAAGACCCGCGACAGAAGCCACCAGAACTGACCCCCAGAATCGGCCGTTGATCTCCATTAGATACGGACAGTTGGTGCGGCGGTCAATTCGGTATTCGACCATCGCCGGCCCGGTAAATTTGATCGCGTTCACAAGTGCCGCAGTCGCATCGAGCAGGCCAGGATCAATGGCGATGGTTTCCGCCAGCGCGCTTGGGCCTCCGCAGGGATCGCTCTCCCGGATTCTGCGATGCCCGATGAGTGCAACGGCGCGTCCCTCCGCAAACAATCCAGAAACGCCCACACCGTAGCCATCGATGAATTCCTGCACCAGCACGGATTGTCCTTTGGCCAAACGAGCTTCGCATTCACTCTTGAGATCTCGCGCGCTAAAGGCGTAGGCCGTCTTTCTGCTCGTTTGGGTTTTCGCTAACCCCAACGATGCGCTGCTTTCGGACTTGATGACGACCGGAAAATTGAGGTGGGGTTCGTCAAGCGCTCGCGGATTGTTCCCGCTGAGAACGACTGTCTTCGGCACCGCAATGCCGACCGACTGCGCAATCTGCAAAGTGTTTGCTTTGCTGAAGACAATCTCGATCTCATGTTCCTTAGGAATAAGTGGGACCGCAAGCAATCTGCTGCGATGCTTGCTGCAGGCCATGATTGCAGCTTCCGAAGTGGGAAAGATACAATCAGCGCCAAATTTGGCACTGTAATGGTTGATGTCCTCTATGAACTTCAGTAAGTCTTGCTTCGGACTGGTATAGACAAAGTGCTCCCTGGCATAACGAGAGAACAGGCTCATGTCCCAACGCGATTCGCCGCCAACCGCGAAGGCCACGCCTTGATTTCCCCAGGAGCGAACGCAGGCCAGCGTTCGAGTCGAGTACCCGTCGAGCAACAGCACTTTGGAGAACTGCCGCCCAAAAGGCAGATACGAGGCCGCCGGAGCAGAACCTTGGCTAACAATCGGCCCTTCAGACTTTTGTAAAATAGCCGGCATAGAGGAGAGTCCTTGGAGGCTAGAGGGCCTGATGCTCGCGTTCACCGAGCCTGGAAACAAACGGCAGTACATGCTGCAAAATACTCTTCAATCTTTGCATTTGATCGCGCTGGCGAAGGATGATGAGCTGCGCGGGCATAGTGCGTTTCACACCTCGAATCCACTGCCAGAGATAGCCGAACAACATCAAGATCCCACCGATCACAAGCGGCTTGTTTGTCATCTGGTACAAGCTGCGAAACACTTCCCAGGCCGGATGACTGCCGAGCAGATAGTCCATGCGGCCTCTGTGCCATCTTTCGGAAAATCCGGTGTGCTGGGCGCTTCCCATTTTTCGATGATGTTGACAGACTTTTTCAGTATATGTTCTGGTCTGCCAGCCCGCCGCTCGGGCACTAAACACTGAAACCAGATCAATCCCTCCCGAACTGATGGAAGGATAACCGCCGATCGTCTCGAAACATTCCCGCCGGAACATCTGACAAGCGCCAGAAACATGATTGAGGTCGATAAGCCGACCCCGGGTTCTGCCCTCCTCCTCATAAGGCGTGCCGCCAACCCCCAACTTTGGATTCTCCGCAAATCTGCTCATTAGAAAAGCAAAGTAGTCTTCGTCGAACGAAATGTCGGCGTCAAGATTACCAATAATTTGATAATCGAGGTCCACCAGTCGGGAATAGCCAGCGTTGAAGGCCGCCGCCTTGCCTGCAAAATTCCTGTCGGCGCGCTCCGGTTGACGCAACAGTTGAATCCAGTCATGCTGGGCCGCATACTTGTTGACGATGTCATCCGTACCGTCCGTAGAACCGTCGCTGACAATCACCCACCGGAGCGGCCTGACGGTCTGCGCCACCACCGACTTGAGGGTCAGTTCAATGAACTGGGCCTCGTTCCGCGCTGGCGTGATTAGAACGTAAACCGGAAGCGTCAACAGGACCTCACGAATTCGGCAAAATCTTGAGTCTCCAGCTGTCTCTCTTTAGTGTTCGAAGCAACGAGGAGAGTAGAAAGCGCCAGGAGCATCCATGCCTGCGACCATCTCATGTATGACGTCCGGATAGTGCATGAGCGGAGCACACGATAGTAAAAAAAACCCCGCGTGTCCCACATGTTAGCCATGGCCCACCGGAAGACGGAGTGCGCCAATGCCACGCTGTCCGCCCCTAAATCCCGGAACTCAGCCAGCGTGATGATGCTCTGCGCCAGACAGTGAATGTCGATCGGGTAGGTTCGGTTATGGAAGTACCGGGCTGCGCCGTCTCCGCGGAGGAAATGGGTGCGATAGAAGTCAAATCCGGCGCGGATATTCGCTTCAAACTCGTTAGTGTCCGCGTAGCTTTGAATCTGCCTTAGCGCGCCCAAGTTGTATCCGGTGTGAAAGTTGTCGATCCAACGCTGCGAACGATGCTCGCCGTAAAACCACGATCCATCACCCCGTTGCTTCGCTACGGCTTGGCGCGCTACGCGCAAAGCGGGCTCTAGGAACTTCTTTTCGCCCGTTTGCTTGTACACTCGGCAGAACAAGGCCGCTGCCAGCAGGTTGGCGTTGTGGGTTTCGCCGCGCAGTCGGGGCATCGGATAACTGAAGCCGGCCTTGGCACCTTCAGTCCAGTACAGGTCGTTCAGTATGTATTCGGCCGCACCCACTGCCATCGTCAAACAAAGTTGCTCGTGCCGTTGCTCATACGCATCGAGCAGTGCGCCAGCAACAAAGGTTGTGCAGATCAGATTCGGCGCGCCGGCAGGCACCAGAATGCTGCGTCCCTGCCACGGAAAGCTGTAGCCCCACGACCAGTAAGAAACCCCCGATGAGCGTAGCGCCACCAGGCGGTCGATCATGTAGCGGATGAGATCTTCGCGGCTGTCCGCAACCGTGTTCGGAAGCTTGAGTAGCGCCGCGAGAAACAGTGCCATCGCTTTTGGGTTCTGGGTTTTCGGAACCAGCGCCAGGCTACGAACATTGATCGGACTGCGCTTCAACACCTGAGTGAGGGCGAGACGAGGAAGTCTGGAATCCAGAAACGGCAGCGCCTTGAACAGTCTGCTATTCAAAGCATCGTAGGGGTCGTAGCCCGCCCAATCATTTGCCCGGCAGTATGCCAGAAGCTTCCGCGCGGTCGCTTCAATCTCCTCGTTCCTGGGGCACCGAGAGTCTGCTAATCTTGTCGCGGCCGCCGCCTGCTGTAAGGTCATGGTTGAACCCGTCAATTTGTCGACTGGGTGGTGCGAACACCCCTAGCAAGAGCCATTTCGATGTATTGAATGATCGTCTCGAGTGCGGGCACGTGCGGCTGGCCCGGCCCTTCGGCCGATTTCTGCCTGCGTTCAGCGACTATCTTACTTCTAACGTCTTCGACACTCGTTAGCAGCACCAGGCGACCATTGTCCGCGAGATACTGATCGACGGCTCCGATCTTTCCCCGAAAGATGCTGTAGACCGGAACTCGCAGCGCCGCCGCCTCGCGGTTCATGGTGCCGCCACCACTAATGACAAGGTCCGAGTTCCAGATCAGATTCATTCCGTCTTCCACATGATCAGGGATCAGGATCTTATTCGACGCAATTGCCTCCCGCCACTCCGCGCTCAATTCGTCATTCTGGTGCTTGTTTCTCGGCAAAAGAATGATCTTCGTCTCCGGGTTGGCTACAAATCGGTTGAGCGCCGCTTTCAGCAGAACTTCCGCCTCGGGATTGTGATAATGTGCTTCCGTAGCCGGAGGACGAATCGTAACTACCAATGATCCTCGAGGAATTCCCAGTCGGCTCTTCAATTTCGGGTCGGGTTTGAAATTGGCCAGATATACATCTTCCTTGATGCCAGGGTACTTTAAGATTTCGGGACCGCCTTCCCTTGAACCCTTGTCTGGAATAATGCTCGGCATGACCATCCAAGTCGCTCTCACGGAGGGCACGCCGGTTGAGAACTCGTAGTCACCCAGCACAAAGCTCGGTATCTTTAACAACTTGGACGTGATCAAGAGCCCGCGCGAACCGTGACAAACCGAGAGGTCCGGCTTTTCCTTTCGAACCAAGGCGATCAAAACGACGGCTCGCCAGCAGGTCCCCAGCGCTTTCAGGATTTTGTGCTTGCCGTAATGACGTCCGACGATCTTTCCGTCTATCCCGTAATATTCCATGAGTTCGCGAACTTGGTACGCGTCCCGGGCCGTGACGAACAAGTCATAACCTCTTGCCTTAAGCTCGTCGATGATGGGACGAAAGAAAGGCACATGCGGGGAATTGTCCAGGTCGATCCAAATCTTCCTATGGACCGTTGGCGGAAGTATTTTCGGAGCTTCGGGGATGGCCACGCTAGTGTTGGACATCATCTTTTCCTCATTGCTCGGATCCTCATGGCGGAGAGCGCTGACTGGCACAGCACGGCCTGAAGCGGCAGCGCTTGGCGGTGAGAATCCTCCGGCGGAGCCGGAGGCTTTTCGGTTGCTGGCCCCTCAAGGGGCCTGAGCGCACCCGATCAAAGTCAAAACCACATGCCCCGCACCGCAATGCAGATGGCCGGGACCGTTTGCAGTGAAAAGGCGCACTGCTGGATTTGTCGAACTTCTACTGGTTCCCCGGTGGCGGCCGGTCGTACTAGAGCCATACGGCGGAAACTGCGGGAAGGACTTTCTAGTTCTTCCGATCCAGATCTGCCTCAACGTTTACTTGCTGGCGGCCAAGGCGGTCTGCAGGAAGCGCGAGACTTCATTCGCCACCCGCCCCTGTTGCTCGGCGCTGAGATTCGGAAACATGGGTAGAGAGACAATCTGGCTCGCCACTTTCTCGGTCACCGGGAAGTCTCCCACTTTGTATCCCAGGGATTCATAAGCCCGCTGACGGTGCAGCGGAATCGGATAGTGAATACCGGTGCCGATGCCGGCCTTACCCAGATGCGCCATCATGCCTTCGCGATCCTCGGTCCGCACGACATACAGGTGATAGACGGCATGGGACCAGGAGGGTTCATAAGGCGTCTGGACTCCTCCTTCGGAAGCCGCAAACAGACGGTTGTACTCCGCCGCCTTTTCCCGCCGTTTCGCGTTCCACCCCGCCAAGTGTTTCAATTTCACGCTCAGGATTCCGGTCTGGATCGCATCGAGACGTCCGTTGTATCCCTCGATATCGTGGTAGTATTTTTTCGCTTGGCCATGATCCCGGATCATTTTGCAGCCATCCGCCAGCCGCGCGTCATTGGTGGTGATTGCGCCACCTTCGCCGCAAGCTCCCAGGTTTTTCCCGGGATAAAAGCTGAAGGCGCCCGCGCGTCCCATCGAACCCGCCTGAAACCACCGGTTCTGTTTGCGCGAGAAATATTCGGCCCCGTGCGCCTGGCACGCGTCTTCCACCACCAGCAGCCGATACTGCTCCGCCAGTTCCAGGATCGCATCCATGTCCGCCATCTGCCCATAAAGGTGAACGGGAACAATGGCCGTTACCGGCCGCTTGCTCCTTTTGCTGATGAGCTTGCCTTCCTCGGACATCGTGCACTGCGACTCCAGATGCTCGCGCAGCTTCGTCGAATCCATGTTGTAGGTGCGCACGTCGATGTCGACGAACTCCGGCAGTGCCCCCGCCTGCGAGATGGCTTCGGTCGTCGCAATAAACGTGTTCGGAACCGTTACCACCACGTCGCCCGCTTTCACGCCGGCCGCCATCAGTGCGAATCGGAGCGCGTCCGTACCGCTGTTGACTGCGACCGCGCGTTCGGTGTGGCAGTACGCGGCAAACTCTTTTTCAAAATTCTCCACCATCGGCCCGCCGACGAAGGCGGCGCTGCGGATTACCTGTTGAAAAACCGCGGTCAGCTCCGGCTCGAGTTCGACATGCGGCGTGACCAGATCAAGAAAAGGAATATTTTGCGAATGATTCACTGAGCTACCCCCGTTTCAATTTGGCGCAGAATTCTTGCTGGATTGCCGGCCACAATCGTGTTGGCTGGAACATCTTTGGTGACCACGGCGCCTGCTCCCACAATGGCGTTCTCTCCGATGCAAAGGTTCGCCAGGATGGTGGCGCCGGATCCGATCGAGGCGCCTTTCTTGATTACCGTTTTCTCGACCTTCCAGTCGGCTTCGGTCTGCAGACTTCCGCCCCCGGCCGTGGCACGCGGGTAGGAATCGTTGATGAACATAACGCCGTGACCAATGAAAACGTTGTCTTCAATGGTCACGCCTTCGCAAATGAAGGTGTGGCTGGAGATCTTACAACGTTTTCCAACCGAAGCGTTCTTCTGGATCTCTACAAACGCGCCGATCTTGGTCTCATCGCCGATTTCGCAGCCGTAGAGGTTGATGAACTTGGAAAATTTGACGTCTCGACCGAGTTTCACACTGGGGGCAATGCTGAGGAATTCATCCATAGAAGTTGTCTCGCAATCCGCGGAATGCATGTGCTGGGTGGCCGCGGAGACTGCCGGCAGCCGGGGCAGAGTTACACGTACACGAGCTCGCCGCGCTTTGCCAGCGATTTGTCCGCGGCTTCCAGCATGCGGACGACCTTCAGTCCCGCGCGGCCGTCGTTGAACGGTACTTCGCTCTTCGTGATACATTCCACGAAGTATCCCAGCTCCAACTTAAGTGCTTCCACCTGTTCGACCTGTGGCGCCCACATGTCGCCTGAACGGTAGCTGACCAGCAGGTTGTACACACCTTCCTGGCTCTTCACGTCCACACCCTTGTCGTAGATCTTCAGCTTCTCATCGGCTTCAAGATCGTTCCACACCAGCATTTTCTTCTCGCCGCCGATCAGCGTGGTTCGAACTTTGACCGGCGAGATCCAGTTCACGTTGATGTGCGCGATCATCTTGTCCGGAAAATATGCGGTGATGAATGCGATGTCTTCATGCCCGTTGAGGTGCGCTTGCCCGGTGGCCGAGATGGCCTCCACGTCTTTCTGCAGCAGGTGGTTCATGATCGAGAGGTCGTGCGGCGCAAGATCCCAAATCACGTTGCAGTCGTGCTGAAAGAGGCCCAGGTTCACTCGGGTCGAATCGTAGTAGTAGAGATTGCCGAGCATCCCATCCGCGAGCAGCTTCTGTATTTTGCGAACCGCCCCGGTAAACAAGAACGTGTGGTCCACCATGATCTGGAGGTGTTTCCGCTCCGCGAGGTTAATCAGTTCTTCCGCTTGTGCGGCGTTGCTGGTGAACGGCTTTTCCACGAACACATGTTTGCCGTTTTCCAGCGCGGCTTTGGTCAGTTCATGGTGCGCCCACACCGGAGTGATCACGGCGATGGCATCCACTTCGGGCGACTTTATCAGTTCTTTGGAGTCGCTATGGACCGGGATCCCGGGATGCGCCGCCTGTATGCGTTTGCGGGCTGCCGGAGTCTGATCGCAAATGCCGACGACTTGGCAACCTTCCAGTGCGCGCAGATTGCGCACGATATTCGGCCCCCAATAGCCATAGCCGACAACGCCAAAACTAAGCATAGGAGTTCACCTCATGAGAACAACTGTGTTGCTGCGCGAAGAACAATTCGGGCCGCGCAGCAACCCTGCAGGACATTGGGGGAGAAGAAACGGGAGAAGATATCGGGGAGGAAACTAGCAGGCACCGTCTCCGCCGATGACTGCTTTCGGAGTTTGCAGAAGAATTTTCATATCGAGCCAGGGAGAGCAATTCCGCGCATAGCGCAAATCCAGCCGCACCATGTCGTTGAATTCCACGCGGCTGCGGCCATGCACCTGCCACAGTCCGGTGATTCCCGGCTTCGCCTCCAGCAGACGGCGGAGATGCCACGTGGCATAGGCCTCCACTTCATAGGGCACGGGCGGACGAGGCCCCACCAACGACATTTCGCCGCGCAGCACGTTGATCAACTGCGGCAGTTCGTCCAGACTTGAGCGCCGCAGAATCCTGCCCACCGGCGTAATCCGTGGATCGTCCGTTAGCTTGAAAACACCCAATCCGTTTCCGTTGGCAGACTTCTTTTCCGCCTGACCGGCGATCAACTGACGAACGTATTCCTTGTGCTCGCTGGCATCATTATTTATGTGCATCGAGCGGAATTTCAGAAACGTGAACGGCGTTCCATGCTCGCCGATGCGTTTCTGCCGAAACAGAACCGGTCCGCGGGAAGTCAGCTTGATCGCCGCCGCGATGACAAGAAACACGGGCGACAACATCACCAGCAAGGACAGGCTTCCGAGGACGTCGATCAGCCGTTTCGTGGCCAGGCGAAGCCGGTTCGTCTCTTGGCGCTCTTCGAGATCCGGGTAGAGGGTCAAGTTGCTGGGACGGTCCGGATCCTGCGCATCCCAGTCATCGGGAAAGACATGAAAGGAAAACTTGATCCGGCTGAACTGATCGGTGTCGAGCCGGTCGCGCAGTGCCGCGCCGATCCGGGAAAGGATCGTACTGAGGACTGCGTTGTTCTCCAGAATGATCTCGGTGAACATGATTCCCACCACCGAGTTTGTCGTATACCAGCCCGTAACGTCGGTTTCACGGGTCGCTCCCTGGAGCGCGGAAAGCACGTCCAGCAAGTCGCGGCCTTGCTTGTCGCCCGGCTGATTACGCCCGGTTTCGATGAGCAAAAGCACGAACGGCCGCTCCGAACGCTCGCTACGCTTGCGCTCCAGCGAGAGCATCCGACGGAAAGCTTCTTCCGAGAGGATTTCTTGGGAGTCGAGCAAGTTCTGCGGTTGAGACTTCCGATCAACGGATTGCGGGTTTTCCGATGTTGACGCCACGGATCTATCTCCTCGCGCGCTACGGATAGCAACAAGTGCATCGTAGTTTCGCGGATACGTTTGAGTTTCTAACGAGGGAGTTTGAGTCTAATGGGAAAGATAAAACTAACTATCGGCTTTCGGCTGAGGGAGATTCTCACCTTCCGCCGCTGCCGGGCTATACCGTGAGTAATAATACTTGGTGTCATTCCTGCTACAGCTGTTTACGACCACGCCAAGGATCGTGGAATTGTCGAGGGCTGCCACAGCCCGCGCGAGCTGCTTCTTTTCGCATACCCCCTCGCGGGTCACAAGCAACACTCCATCCGCCAGTTTCATCCAGAGTGGTGTATCCGCCAGAGGAAGAACCGGAGGGGTGTCGATAATAATCCAATGGAAAAATGTTCCGAGTTCTTCGAGCAACTGCTGCAGCCGGCCCGACTGCATAAGCTCAATTGGATTCTCGGGGGTCACGCCTGCGGGAATGAACCAGAGGCCGGAGCCCTCGATCTTGTACACGACTTCAGACAGCTGACGCTCTCCACGGAGAACCTCGCTGAGACCAGCCAGGCTGCGATGAAAGCCGAAACGGCGCCCTAACTCGGGTCGCCTCAAATCGCCATCGATCAGCACCGCCTTGAGAATTTTGCTCCGCGATTGATTAAGCGCAAGGTTTGCTGCGATCATACTCTTCCCTTCTTCAGGGATGCTGCTGGTGATCACGATCCGTTTGAGCTTGCGCTGTTCGCGCAGGTGTCGCAGCTTCAACCCCAGCACGCGAAACTTCTCCGCTGCCAAGCCGCCCTGGTCCGTCAAACACACCAGTCGGGAATCTGCCGTCATTGCTGGCAAGAGCACTTTCGCGGAGGTAAACGTCTCTGCCCCTGGAGACTCTGGCGTCGCTGCCGCCGGCAATTCGGGAAGAGATTGCTTGCGCTCGATTTCCTGGTCGACCCCTTGCAGCAGATCCGCGACTGAGTCGGCATTTTTCGGCAGGCTTCCGCCCGACCGCTCGGTCTCCGCTCGTTGCAACGCTTCAAATATATAGCTCATGTAGAAGACACCTTGCCTATTGCAGTCGGCCCTTCGTCCCGGATCCCTGCTGCATGCGCTCACGCACTTCGAGCAGCGTCTTCACCGCCAGCAGGAGCTCGCGCTGTTCCGGTTCTTCCGCCAGCCGAGTTCCAGCATGGTTCGGTTCCAAGGCCACCACCCCGAGCCGTAAATCCCGCGCGACGCCGTCTATGAGTTCGGAGGTAATCGTGGCCGCATGTTTGGCGTAGCCCGCGAGCAGCGCGTTCTCGCAGATAGTGTTGATCAGCCGCGGAATTCCCCGAGAGTGGCGGAACACAGCCTCGATCGCTGGCGCGGAAAAAATCTCGACCGCGGCTGGCGCCCCTGCAATCCGAAGACGGCGGTTCATGTATTCCCTGGTTTCGTTCGCACTGAGCGGTTCGAGATGGCAACGCAGCGCGATCCGCTGTTTTAGCTGCCGGAGTTCATGGGAATCGAGTTTCTGATCGAGTTCCGGCTGCCCCGCCAGCACGATCTGCAGCAACTTTTGCTGCGATGTTTCCAGGTTGGTCAAAAGCCGGATCTCTTCCAGTATTTCCGGCGACAGGTGGTGAGCTTCGTCCACCACCAGAATCGTCGTCAATCCCTTTTGATGTCTCTGCAGCAGGAAGCCATTCAGCACGTGGATCAGCTCGTCTTTGGCCTTGCCCGTGACTTGCAACCCAAAATCGCCCGCGATATAGCGCATGAATTCCAGTGGCGAAAGCGATGGATTGAAAATCAGGGCAAAGGCCACATCGCGGCGCTGCAGCAACCCCAGCAACGAGCGCAGCATGAGCGTCTTCCCCGTACCCACCTCGCCCGTCAAAACTACAAATCCCCGGTGCGCCGTCACCCCGTAATACAACGAAGCGAGCGCTTCGTTGTGCCGCGTCGTGGGAAACAAAAACGACGGGTCCGGCGTGATCTCGAACGGGTTTCGCTGCAGATTGTATAGGCTCTTATACATAATCTCTAGCCGTACAAATAGGTTACAGCCGATCCTAACAGTATGAAACCCACGATCACCACTGCCGCCGCACCCGCGATCCAGACACCACGCCGATGGGACGACTGTTCCTCCAAGCTCTCGATCGGCGGAATTTCCGCGATCACATCGAAGGGAACCATTTTCTTGATGTCGCGCTCACTATAGATCTTGCCGCTCAGCTTTTCCTGGCCGAAGGCGAAGGCCCCGCCGAGAACAAGGCCCACCGCTAATCCCGCGAAGCACAACAGCAGACGGTTTGGCTTGTAGGGTTTTACCGGAAGATTCGGCGGATCCAACATGCGAAAATGTTCGCCCTGTTGCGTTTTCTCCAGGTCGGTCGACATTTCCGACTCGTTCTTCTTTTTCAGCAGGGATTCGTAATCGGCCTTCGACTGATCATAGTCGCGCGTGATGTCGGCGAACTGCTGCTCCATTACCGGGGCCATATTCAGCCGTCCCTGGTATTGCATGATCTTGTTTTGCTCGTCTTTGATTTCCGCCTCCCGGTTCGCGATTTCGAGGCGATTGGCCTTCAGCTGGCTTTCCAGTTCCAGCAGTGGCGCGCTTTTCGGATCGAGCGATGTGGTGGCGGCCGGTTCCGGACTGGGGTTACTCGCTGGACTATTCATGTCAGCGACGATCCGCGCGCGCATCTGCTCGGTCCGGGCAATCTGCTGTTTGGTCTTGCGGACGTCGGGATGCTTGTCGGTGTAGTGGGAAGTCAAGTCCGCCAACTGCGCCTTCAGTAGATCCAGCTCTTTGTCAACCTCGGCCAGCCCAACCGGGCCGCCCTCGCCCGGCTTCGAACCACGATCCATGGCGCGATACTGATTGATCAGCGATTCCAGATAAGTGTTTTGCTGCTTGGCACGGTTCAGCGAATCCTGGTTCACTTGCACCTGACTCTGAAGGCCGGCCAGGATCTGCAGACTGCTCTGGGTCTGGGTGGGCAACTCGCCCAGGTGCTGATCTTTGAACACGCGCACTCTGGCTTCTTGTTCTGCGAGTTTTGCGCGCGCCTGCTCGACCTGACTTTCGAGGAAGTTGGTCGTGTTCTCGGAACGCTCCTGCCGCTGCTCCAGATTTTCCGCGATGAAGAGGTTCGCGAGCTCGGCCGTGGCCGCCTGCGCCATCTTCGGATCGCGACTCTCGTAATAGATATTGAACGCCGAGAGCCGTTTATCGTCGCCGCGCGAGAGCTCGATTTCGATGTCCTTGCTCATCTTCTCCACCAGATCGTCCGCTCTCTTGTGTTTCCGTTCCTGGGCGTAGAGACCGAGTTTTTCAATGATGCGGACAAGGCGCGTGCGGCTCAGGATTTGCTGCGTAATGCTGTCCAGCTGTTGTTGGATGTCGCTGTTGATATTCGAGACCACATATTTTTCAGGAACGGATGGCTGCTCCACCAGAATGAGCGTGCCCGACCGATATGTCGAAGGAATCAGCCAGCTCGCTCCCCACACCAGCGCCCAGCCGCAAAAAAAGGGCACTAGAAATTGCCACCGCCGACGGCGGACGATTCCCTTGATCTCGATAAAATCCGGTAGCTCGTTTGATTCTTGCAGTTCTTCTTCCATGCCTACATTCCTAAGGGTTTGGCCCACTGGTACGAAAAGGTGACAAAAATCCGATTTCGACTCGTATCCTGCGTCAGGGCTGGGGGTGTCGCCGCAAAATACCGCTCTTGAAAGTCGTGCGTGTAGCCCATTCGGATCCCGATACTCTTCCCAATGTCACGCTCCAGCGAGACGCCTACCGAAGTCATATTGATTGAACTAGCGCTGCCTGCCAAGGGGAAGGTAAGCAACTGGTTCGTTCCGTAGCTCGCCGCAAGAGCAGCCGTCCACCCCGGAACCAGTGCGCGGCGGAACGTGCCATTAACGGTCTGCAAACGGACGGCGCCCATAACGCCGCCGCCGTCGCTGATGTTTCGGGAGAATCCGGCAGACACGCCAGTACGCTGGTTCGCCCAGCCGCCCTGCATTCCGCCCGCGACGGACCAATTATTGGATGGAGCAACCGGCAGCGCGCCCGGGGCCAAACCCTGGTTCTCCAAATACTGAGGGCCGAGGAAGCCAGTCAGTGTGAATTGTTTCGAAAGGCTCAGTGTGTCCACCGCAAAGAAGCTATTGACCCGGGTCTCGCCGCTGGGACTGAAGGTGATGCGCTGGAAACCGTAGCTTGCGCCGCCCCAGTCTCCCCGCAAGATCCGGTGCAGCCAGAAGGCAGTCCCTGAAGCGGTTTGCGAATCCGTCAGCTGAGTCCCCGCGGGAACGTTGGTGAAGTGTATATCATAGAACGACCCGCTCGCCCCAATCAGATCGTTCAAGGCAAAGTGATAATTCGTCTCGACCGTCGTCATACTGGATCTTTGTGTGGACAATGGAGCAATCAGACTGGCGTTCGGTCCGCCTGATCCGGCGACGACTCCGGTGCCATTGCCCGCGTCAAAGAATCCCGTGGTCATGGAAAAGCTTTCTGCCACCCGCAGGTTCACGTGCGGGCTCAACCGGTACTGCGAATCGAAATTCAGGTTTTGCGACCCCCAGTTCTGATCTGTGATGTTCTGATTCACAGTCAGGCCGCCAGCGTATCCAAGCATCCAGCGCACTCGCGACGACGACTCCTCAATTCTTATGTTGGGGAAGAACGACTCGCTCGTACCGCTTTCCGTCCCGCTTGAAAGCAGCAACGGGTTGGAATCATAGACCGCGCCCACATTCACCCCGCCTCGCAGATAGTTCGATCGTTCTAACTCGGAGATGAAGGCCGAAGATATTCCAGCTCCCCCAAGCATTGCCGGTATATTAGGTAGATCGTTGTTCGTGTCCTCTGCGTCGCCCTCACCCTGCATTCCCGCTATGGCCGAGAGTGCGGCTACCGGAGCCGTTCTCGTGCTATCGGCGCTGGAATCCTGCGCCGGTTGGTTCTGCGGAGGCGGGTTCTGCCCCGCCGAGAGAACCTGCAACCCCGCCGCCATCCACCCGAGAATCAACCAGCGTCGAATACTCATAATCACAACTACGGAACCACCACCGTATCGCCAGCCTGCAGGCGGACGTTTTCCGCCGGATTCTTGCCTTTGATGACATCTTTATAGTTGAACGGGATTCGTTGCTGCGTACCGTCCGGAGCTGGTCGAAGAACATAGATTGACTTCTGCTTGGCGAAGTCTTTGAAGCCCCCGGCCATAGCAATCGCATCGAGCACGGTGGTCGAACTCGTCAACAGATAGGCGCCCGGTCGGGTCACCATACCCATGATGTTCACCTTCTGACTCTTGCTATCGGTAACAATGACCGTCACTTCAGGCTCGGAGATATAGCTCTTCAGGCGTATGGTGATCTCTTGTTCCAGTTGCCGCGGCGTCTGGCCACCCGCCTGCAATTCCCCGACTAACGGCAAAGAAATCTTTCCATCAGAACGAACGGGAACGGAACGCGAGATGTCCGGTTCCTTCCACACATTGATTGCCAGCACATCGTTGGCGCCAATCACGTAGGAACTGTCCGAATGTGCGGCCCGCGAGCCTTCCGCTTTCGTCTCGCTGGCTTGCTTATCGGCTTGAGCGACGCTGGGCGCCGGTGGTTGCGATGCGGACCCGGTTTGCGCGAACGCTCCCATGGACACCACTACCAGAAGCGTCAGGACCGCCGTGATGCGATGGGCCGTCATGGGTTCCGTCATAAGCATGCCTCTCAGCCATTCCCCGGCTCAACCGTAGATGGCTCAACCGTGGGGTTCAATCGTAGCTGTTCAGTGCCACAGGGTATAATCGTCGCTATTTCACGTCAGCGCTACTTCGCGTCCCGCGCACTGTCGGTACCAAGAAGTCGTGCAGACTCTGCGCGCGGCGCTAAGTGGTACTCCTGGATTTTGTAAAGCAGCGCACGATAGCTGATATTCAGTAAACGAGCTGCCGCTTTCCGGTTCCAGTGTGTCTGTTCGAGCGCTTCGGCAATCGCGCCGCGCTCGGTTTCCCCTTTTGCGTTTCTTACCAGCAACTTCAGAGACGATTTTTCTTCCGACGTGTGCAGGCTCGAAGGCGGACCGCTGCTTTTCGCGTGCCCGTTTCCGTTCCCACCCTTACTTGCGGACCCGTAATCGGGACGCGAAAGCAATTCCTGCAACGCCGCGCCCTCATCGCCGTGCGCCAGGAAGCGTTTGGCAAAGTTCTCCAGTTCGTGCAGATTGCCGGGCCACGCACACTGCTGGCACGCATCCAGCAACTCGCTTGCGAAGCGCGGGGCCGGCACGCCATAGCGCCGGGCCAGCCGGTTCATCAGGTGCCCCAACAGCAGCGGGATTTCCTCGTGCCTCTCCCGCAGGGGTGGCACGCGCAATTCGAAAGCGCTCAAGCGGTAGAACAACTCTTCCTGAATTCTCTTCTCTGCCGCTGCCAACTCCAGGTCCTCGCATGTGGCGGCAATGATGCGCACATCGGCCTGGATCGGGCTCTGGCCGCCGCACCGGACAAACTCTCCCGTTTCCAGCAGTCTTAGAAGCCGCCGTTGCACTGCGTCCGGCAAGGCATCGAATTCATCCAGCAAGATCGTTCCCTTGGCACACTGCTCGAACTTGCCTACCGTCGATTCCGGTCGCCCGTTGGCGGAAGCGTGTTCGTAACCGAACAGTTCGTTCTCCAGCAGGTCGGAGGTGAGCACCGCACAACCGACTCGCTTGAACGGGAAGCTGGAACGAATCGAAAGCGAATGGATAAGCCGGGCAGCGGTCGTCTTCCCGCTTCCCGCTTCTCCGGTAACCAGCACCGGCACGTCTGTCTGCGAGAGTAACTCCGCTTGCGTACGCAGCCGGCGTGTGGCCGGGCTGGCCGCAATGAAATACAACTCTTCGCTGATTCGCTCGATTTCTGGCTGATACATGTTTAAGAGTGCCTGACTGAGGGTTGTAAGAAAATCCCGGATCGCTTACCAGGGAACTGCTTGATTGGCGGATGACAACAATTTCTTCCGACGATGGTTTGCCTTCCCGAGACCTGGAACCTGAGACATGATCTTCAGATCGGCTCTACGTCATAACCATCGATTCGCACGGCCATCGACCGCTGAATCGCATCGACCGAAATGATCAGGCTGTGGTCGCCATTCTCCGCCACAAACACGCCTTCCACTCCGTCCATCGCCCCACCGCGTACCCGGACCCGCTGCCCCACCTTGAGAAAGGGGTACGATCGCCAGGGCGCCGTCTGCGCCAGAACCTTCTGGATGCTTTCGATCTGCTCATCGGGAATCGGCAGGCTCGCGCCGTGAACGCCCACAAAACCGTGAACGCTCTCCACCTGGTACACACGCGACCGGTCGGCCGCGCTCAAAGCGCAGCGGATGAACACATAGCAACTGAAAAGTGGCACTTCGACTTTCTTCTGGCGATCGCTCCAGCGATGCACTTCCACCGCCGTCGGCAGGAAGGTTTCCATGCCTTGATCTCGCAATCGTCGCTCGACCGCTTTTTCGTGGCGCGCTCTGGTGTGCAGCGCGTACCAACGCAGCTCTTCCTGCGATACCCATTGGCTTATCCCGCTGCCCGCTTCATAGTTCTGGTTGGGACTACTCACAGCTTCGCCCTCTGGGTCCCATTGCACTGGGTCCGCTTGGTCCACATGCTGGATCGCATGGCAGACCTCTTCAACGCTTTCAGGGGGAGGAAAGCAACAGGAACAACTCACGAACAACTTAGGGGGAATCGATGCCTAAACTTAACGGCACTTGCAAGAATGTGCAAGTGGCAGGACTTCCTAGGACATAACGTCCCTATTTATGCACCGGCTGATCTTCTCATGACTAAGCTGAACAGCTCAGAGACGTTATTCCATGGCACGCCCGTTGTAGTACTCTCCTGCGGGAGGTCGACCCGTTCGCTCCGGCATCCATGAATCCGTCCAGCAAATTGAAGTTATATTATTGATTACAGTATAGTTATACTAGACTTCCTACCCTGTCAACGACGCCTATTTTGGGACCAGTTCCAAGGCGAACCCTTTGCATTGTCGTGCAACCGGTCAAACCGCAAAAAAACACCGACGACCATCGCATTTTCTTGCATAGGTTGCAAATCTCCCGCTTGCCGGTTTGAGAGTTTAGTGGTACATTTTCAACTGTACCAAGAGACCCTGGCCGACTTTTTGCCTCACTTTCTTCCTCCCCCTAGGCCATCGTCGAACTAACGAACGGAGTGATTCCCCCCATCCGATTCGCACAACCATAATGTCAAATGTCAGGAGACCCGATGCCATCTCATGAGGAGTTGGGTTCGGACTTTGTCAGTATCGTAGTTGCCGACGGCACGCGCATCCACACCCAACTCTTAGCGGACGCGCTGCGCAACGATCGTGGCCTGCAGGTCGCAGCTGCGGCCTCGAACTCCGAGGAACTGTTGGCCACCATCAGCCGCGTGCCCATCGATGTCGTGGTCATCAGTCACAATTTGGACGACCAACCCGGCCACGGCACCCAGGTGTTGCGCGAGATGCGTGCGCTCCGGCCCCAGATCAAGGGCGTCATCTTGCTGGATTCTTCCAAGCCCCAGGACGTGCTGGAGTGCTTTCGCGCCGGCGCAAGGGGTATTTTTTCCAAGCAAGAGCGGCTGGAGAGCCTCTGCAAATGCATTCGCAGCGTCCATGAAGGACAAATCTGGGCG
>Ga0074045_10000119_pt1 | contig 67471 bp, 52 predicted proteins | sample BogForMeECP23OM2_FD_94442 | JGI IMG/M metagenome (GOLD analysis project Ga0074045, IMG submission 94442) | Bog forest soil microbial communities from Calvert Island, British Columbia, Canada - Bog Forest MetaG ECP23OM2 | ecosystem: Environmental > Terrestrial > Soil > Wetlands ... | reverse complement strand
GCCATGCAGCAGCTCGGCTTCAAGCTCCTCAACGACATTTCCTGGGTCAAGCCCAACCCGCCTCCCAATCTCTCTTGCCGCTATTTCACCCACGCCACCGAAACCATCATCTGGGCCGCGCGCGACAAAAAATCCCGCCACACCTTCAATTACAAATTGATGAAGGAAACCAATCGCGGCAAGCAGATGAAATCCGTCTGGGAAATCAAGCCTCCCGAAAATTGGGAAAAGCGCTTCGGCAAACATCCCACCCAAAAACCCGTCGCCCTCCTCGAACGCATCCTCCTCGCCTCCTCCAACGAAGGCGACTTGGTCCTCGACCCCTTCTCCGGCTCCGGCACCACCGTTTTAGCCGCGCTTCGCACTCATCGCACCGCCGTTGGATTAGAACTCTCTTATGAATTCCTCACTCTCACTGTGCAACGCCTCTCCTCGGAGTTAGTACAAGTCGCGCTTTCTCTCACCACCATTCACTTTTCTCTTGATCCCGTCTGCGATCCTGTGGATCGATCGGATCGCGCAAGCGAGACGCAGGCACGAACATCACCTCACGCAATGTCGATCGATTTAAAGCTCGTCCAGCAGGAGTGCCGCTTTCACTTCATCGGCCGCCACAACCGCGCCGTAATCTTCTCCGTCCTAGCTCCCACCCTCGACGACGCCCTCCAACAATTCCACGCCCAGGGCCATTCCGATTCCGACGCCCTCTTCATCATCAAAACCGAAACCCAAATCTTCCTCACTTGACACGCCACTCTCCCCCCGTCATTCCGAACGGAGTCTGCGAAGTGAGGAATCTCTCTTAGGTTTCTCAACTTCACGCAGGCGTCCCATGATCTAATTCAAGGTATGAACCTTGCCCTTCCTACCGAAGGTCTCGAGAGATACAAGAATCCCTCGCAACGAGCACGCGTTTCCACCGAGCCTTGGGGCCTCGCTAATCTCTACTGTCCGGCTTGCGATTCCCCGCGTATTGAATGTCTTCCTACAAACACACCTGCGCATGATTTCAAATGCCCTGAATGCTTGGAATGGTTCCAGTTGAAGAGTCAGAAACACGCAATCGGAAAGACGATGTCGGACGGCGCATACAGCAAGATGGCAGAGGCGATTCGGCAGGACAGAACCCCAAATCTCTTCGCGCTGCATTACGACGCGGGGACATGGAGCGTAAGAAATCTTGTTCTCGTCCCGCGCTTCACGTACACACTTTCAGTAATACGGTGTAGAAAGGCGCTTAGTCCCAACGCAGAGCGTCACGGATGGGTCGGCTGCTCCATAGTTCTGGGAGAAATCCCTCCCGAAGCCAAGATTCCGGTCATTGTTGACGGAAATGTTCGGCCTCAGGCCGAAATCAGGTCGCAGTTTCAAAAACTTCTCAAGCTTGGGCAAAGAAGCGTTGAGGCCCGCGGATGGACCTTGGCCGTCCTAAACCTTGTCCACTCCCTTGGTAAAAGGGAATTCTCTCTTCAAGAGGTTTATGAATTTGAAGACGAATTGGCGCGCCTTCATCCTGCAAACCGAAACGTCAAACCAAAAATCAGACAACAGCTTCAAGAACTAAGAAACATGGGTCTCTTGGAGTTTTTGCGTCCTGGTCAATATCGCCTGGCCGGTGGCGAACCATTGATGTGAGAACAACACTCTTGTGATATTGATACGAAATCGGCGATTGAATCACGGAGGACAGGTCATGCCTGGAAGCAGAATAAGAATCGTGCAGCATACTTCCGCGGGAACCCTATGGTGCGCAGCGTGGCTCTTCACCATCGGCTTTCTACATCTCACTTTTTGGAAAGGCGTGCTCGCCCTTCTGCTCTGGGGTTACTACCTTGGCGCGCATTTTAGCACGCTCCCGCGCTAATCACTCGTCGGTAGCCTCCCCTCTTCACCTCCGCGCAACCAGCCAGCGCCATAGCGTGAACAATCCGCCCGCGACAAATAACGCCCCAAACAGGCTCTGGTTGTGGCGGGCTAGCCACTCCGGAAGATAAATATCGAAGTTGGCCGCCCGTTCCTCCGTGTAGCGCGCCGCCAAGCCCGTCAACGGACAACGGAAGTGATTCACTGCCAGGACCAGGCATTCGACCAGGACCAATGCACTGAGGCCGGCGGCCCAACGGAAACGCTGCCGCCACCCCGCAATCGGCAAGGCCACGATGCAACTGGCGAAAAACAGCCAGATGACCGTGTGCAGGAGTTTGATGCAAACGAGGATAGTCGCCCCCTCTCGCGCACGTTCCGTTCTAAGTTCTTTGGAGTTGGCAAATAGGATGATTTGCGGCCCGGGCGCCACAAACGCCTTCTTCGCGTCTGGAGTGCTTCCACTTCACACCGCAACAATCCCCAACCGCGGAAACGCCGCTCGATACATCCGCTCATCCAGCGTCAACAACGTATACCCCTGCACCAGCGCGTGCGCCCCAATCAGAAAATCCGCCAGGATGCGCCTCGGTTCTTCAGCCTTCTGGTTCTTGCGGCGTGCCGCATATCCTTGAAACGCTGCACCCGCCGCGCGCCAGATTCTTTCCTCCAACTCCCATTCCACTCCGATCCCGGTTTCCTCACAAAACAAGTCCAGAAACGCTTCCGTGCGCCCTGGTGCCGCTAGCAGCTCCGCATAAACCACCCCAGAGATCACCAGACTTCCCTGTCCAAGCGCTGCGTCTAACGCCTTCCGCGACACGGCGTGCAGCGCATCCCCCGCGTCCCAGAGCGCCACCAGTACGTTTGTGTCGATCGCCGTGGTCATTGGCTGTCCTATTCACCACGCATTTCACGCAACCACTTTTGTATCCCTTTTCTCCCTTTTCCAATTCCCGGATTACCAATCCCCTCGTACTTCTTGAACGGGCTTTCTTTTCGCACCGCCGTCACCCGTACCCCGTCTCGATCCTCTTCAAACTGCAAGCGGTCGCCCGTGCGCACTCCTAGCCGCCGCCGGATCTCCCGGGGAATCGTGATTTGACCCTTGCTGGTCACCTTTGCCTGTTTCTTCATTGCCGTTCCCCCATTCCTTACTTTATCACATTCCTCCTTACTTTTTCTTGCGATCATGCGCGGGTGGTATACCCTTTGCCGGTTGTACCAAGGGTGGGTGGGTCTTGGGTCATCTTACCTCTGCGAACCTCTGCGTTCTCCGCGTCTCTGCGTTATCTTGAAGTTCCTGTTTGCTGACCGCTGATATCTGATCGCTGATCACTGTCTCCTTCGCGGGTGGCCTACCCTTTGCGAATTCTGCAAAGGGTGGGTCCGCCGGGTGCCCCAGGTTCGATTTCTTACCTGGGTCTTGGGTTTTCTTCCCTCTGCGAACTCTGCGTCTCTGCGTTATTTTGAAGTTCCCGCTGGGTTTTCTTCCCTACCTGTCTTTTTCTAACTCAACAGAGATGCAATGTTTCGTGCGTGGTGGAGGATGCGAACCACTCGCAGTGGCTTTGTTTCTGGATCGTAGACAATCCAACAATTCCGAAATGGTTGCACCAGCCAGAATCGTAACGGCAGGGCGGTTAGGTCTTCCCGAACGCGGCCAGCGAGCGGCGTGTCCGCCAGGAAAGTGCACGCCGAATAGGTCGCCTCTTCGACGCGATTCGCTGCGTCAAGATTGTCTCCGGCGATATAGCTCCAAATTTCAAACAGGTCTTCTACTGCTTCAGGCGTGAACTGCTACTTGCTCATGCTTGGCGCTTTTCAGCCAGCCAAGCTCGTTTCTTCTCATCCAGCTTCGCATGCACCTCGCCGGAATCGATCAACTCCCCGCGTTGCGCGGACGCATATCCTCGCTCTATTTTTGCCCGGATTTCGCTACCTTGCTCGGCCAGCCAGGTCTCTTCCTCGTGCAGCATGGAAACCGCGTGCTCCACAAACTCATCCACGTTCTTGTACGGCCCCCGCTGAACATCCTGCTTAATCAACGCTTCCAGCTCGGGCCGAAGTTCGATTTTCATGGCCTCAGTTTACATCATCCTCCCGTCGTCCGCTAACCCCGATCGCCGCCTCTTTCCGCGAACCAGTCTCGAAACGGACAGCGCCTTTCTGTCATCCTAAGCCCGTGTTTTTTCCGGGCGAAGGATCTCAACTGACACACCACCCGGACGCACCGCCAGCCCGCGTATTCGAGCGAGATACCTTTACAATATCTATTGACAAATGGTAAATAGTATGCTATGTTCCACCCGTTATGCTGCGGGAATGCTGCCCTTGTGCCATTTCGGAACGCCCCAGACCCTCGCCGTTCGCCTCGTCTTCGCTCTTTTGCAAGCTAAATCCAATCATTCCCGTACATCCACGAAATGCACCCGTAAGTCCAATTATTCCCGTACTTACGCAAAACAGGGGGGTGGGGGTGGGGTACACACATAGTAACGTATCTAAAAATGTCGGCGCGCCGACATTTCTGGCTTGGGCTCGTTTGGCGATTTGAGGGTTACGCGGAGCGCAGGAAGCGCGCGGCGCGATTGCGCAGCGTGGGCTGCGGCGCGATGACTTGCGGCTGGGTTTTGCGCCGCGCCAGCGGATAGAGCTGCTCGGCGAGGTCTTGGGCGGAAGCGATGCGCTGGTTGGGATCCTTGGCCAGGCACGCGGCAACCAGTTCATCCACGGGGGTGGGAATGGACGGGTTGCTGCGCGAGGGCGGCTGCGGCGCAGACGAGAGCACGTGGTTGCAGACGGACTGCAGCGAATCGCCGGAAAACGGCGAAATGCCGGTGAGCATTTCGTAGAGCACAACTCCCAAAGAAAAAATGTCGGAGCGCGCATCCTGGGCGCGGCCAATAATCTGTTCCGGGCACCAGTAAGCAGGCGTGCCGAGCAGCGCAGTATCCGCTTTATCGTGGCTGGCGAGGCGCGCCATGCCAAAGTCGGTCAGCTTGGTGCGGGATTCCTCGGTGATCAGAATGTTGGCGGGCTTCACGTCACCATGAATGACGCCACGGCGATGCGCAACATGCAGTGCGACGGCAACTTCGGCGGCCCAGGCGCACGCGGTGGTAAACGGCACGCTGCCCTTGGTCAGCATCTTTTCCAGCGGCTGGCCTTCTACCAGCTCCATGACGAGATACGGCGTGGAACTGGTTTCCTCTATGCCCATGTCATGCAACGTGACGATAAAGGGATGCGAGAGTTTGCCGACCACGCGGGCTTCGCGAAGGAAACGCGCGCGGGCATCGCCGCGGGCGAGTTCAGGGGAGAAAAGCTTGATCGCGACCGGGCGGTCGATCATGGGATCGTAGCCGCGAACGACGCGGCTGTTTGCGCCCGAGCCAATGGACTCCAATACTTGATAACGGCCGACTTGCAAGATAGTCCTCTCCATGCTGCGGAAACTCTGATCCAAATCCACCAGAGAAATGGTAGAGGAAGGGTACAGAGAATGGTATGAAGCAGGAGTCACGAGGAAAAGGGTACGGAAGTACTAGGTGAGACGGGGTAAGGCGGGATGGAACTCGGAGCGAAGGCAAGAGTGTTGAGCCTCGATAGAGAAGTGAGATGAGGTTGCGCGCCGCAGAAAAAAACGGATCGCGGATTTTTCTGGTGTTGCGAACACCAGGGAGCGAAATTCTCTCGGCGAAGGCGGGCGGGGAAGCGGCAACAGCGGGAGATTGCGCGAGGGAACGGAGCGGAGTCGAGACGAAAGAGAGCGCGGCGGGAAGAAATGGAAAAAATCGCATAGAGAGTTGTGTGGAAAGAGTTTAGAGAAAAGAAAGTGGCGGCAGAAGAAGAAAACGAGAAGGGCGCGCTGGGAACCTCACCACAAGATATAGGCGCCTAAAGAAAAAGTTAGCTAGATTTTGCGATTTTCTCTTGACAGCCAACGCGCGCGGGACAATACTGCTCATCCAGATTCGGGGGACGTGGAAGCGCCAGACGGACCAGAGTCGAGGATCATGCCTTGGTCCGGCAATTGACCCACGCAACCAGTCCGGCATCAACGTAAAAAAACGAGCGCGAAGTGATTGCTCCGCGCAGTTCGGTAAGGCGCGGGGTGAGCTGTTCGGCCGAGTGGAAAACACCGGCATCGGGCAGCGCATTCGCTTTTTTATGTTTTTCCCGGGAAACGTCTTCCACGAAACCTGGAATGAAAAGGCGCGACCACGGAAGTGGCGTGTGACCCCCTGTGGAACAGGGGAGTAAAATAGAAGGGTTCCCCGCTCAGAACGGGAACCTGCTGCGGGGAGGAAATCGGATGGCAACGGTGAAGCCGGCACTAAACGGCAAAACGGTGGAGACGGCAAGCGCGATGAAGAGCGCACGCACAAAGAGCGGCTTGAAGTTTGAGCGGTACTTCACCGATGGGAGGACTTCTCCATTCAACGAAGTGGAATGGGAAAAGCGCACGGCGCTGATCGGCAATGAGAAGGGCATGACGATCTTCAAGCAGGAAGACGTGGAAGTGCCGAAAAGCTGGTCGCAGACGTCGACCAACATCGTGGCCAGCAAATACTTTCACGGGAAGGCCGGGACACCGGAGCGGGAAGGTTCGGTGCGGCAACTGATCAGCCGCGTGGTGAACACGGTAGTGCGTTGGGGCGAAGAGGGCGGGTATTTTGCGGACACGGCGTCGCGCGATGCGTTCCGGGATGAGCTGACGCACCTGCTGGTCGAGCAGAAGATGAGCTTCAATTCGCCGGTATGGTTCAATGTGGGCGTGCAGGCGAAGCCGCAGTGCTCGGCTTGCTTCATCAACTCCGTGCAGGACGACATGGAATCGATCATGCGGCTGACGCGGACGGAGGGAATGCTGTTCAAGTGGGGCTCGGGAACGGGCACGAACTTTTCGGCGTTGCGCGGGAGCAAGGAAGCACTATCGGGCGGCGGGATTGCGTCGGGGCCGGTGAGCTTCATGAAGGGATTTGATGCGTTCGCGGGCGTGATCAAGAGCGGCGGGAAGACGCGGCGCGCGGCGAAGATGGTGATCCTGAACGTGGACCACCCGGACATCATGGAATTCATCGAGTGCAAGGTGAAGGAAGAGAAAAAGGCGCACGTGCTGATCGAGCAAGGTTACGACAGCGCGATCGATGGCGAAGCTTATAGCTCGATTTTCTTCCAGAACGCGAATCACTCGGTGCGCGTGACGGATGAATTCATGCGCGCGGTGGAAGAGGACCGCGACTGGTGGACGAAGAACGTCAACGACGGGCAGCCGAACGAGAAGTACAGGGCCAAGGATCTGCTGATGAAGATCGCGGATTCCACCTGGCACTGCGGCGACCCGGGGATGCAGTACGACACGACGGTGAACCGCTGGCACACCTGCAAGAACACGGCGCGGATTAATGCCAGCAATCCTTGTAGCGAGTACATGTTCCTGGACGACACGGCGTGCAACCTGGCTTCGCTGAACCTGATGAAGTTCGTGGGGAGCAACGGGCAATTTGATGTGGAAGCCTACAAGCACGCGGTGGATGTGACAATTACGGCGCAGGAAATCCTGGTGGACAACGCCAGCTACCCGACGCCAAAAATCGCGGAGAATTCGCACAACTTCCGGCCGCTCGGGCTGGGATACGCAAATTTGGGCGCGCTGCTGATGTCCATGGCGCTGCCATACGATTCGGATGAAGGACGCGACGTGGCGGCCGCAGTGACCGCGCTGATGTGCGGCGAGGCGTACGCGCAGTCGGCACGCGTGGCGGAAAGAATGGGGCCCTTCCCGGGTTATGAGGTGAACCGGGAAGCGATGCTGGACGTGATCCGGATGCACCGCGAGGCGATGCGCGGGATCAAGCCCGACCACGTGCAAGCGGAGCTGTACTTCGGAGCGCAGGGCGCGTGGGACGCAGCGCTGGAACTGGGCGAGAAGCATGGCTACAAGAACTCGCAGGTGACGGTGCTGGCGCCGACAGGCACGATCGGTTTCATGATGGATTGCGACACCACGGGAATCGAGCCGGACCTGGCGCTGGTGAAGATGAAGAAGCTGGTGGGCGGCGGCGTGATCAAGATCGTGAACAACACGGTGCCACAGGCGCTGATGAAGCTGGGCTACTCGCCGGAAGAGATGAACGAAATCGTGAGCTACATCGATAAGAACGGAAAGATCGATGGGGCGCCCTACCTGAAGGAAGAGCACGTGCCGGTGTTCGATTGCTCGCTGGCGCCGGCGGGGGGCGGGCGTTCGATTGCCTGGACAGGCCACGTGAAAATGATGGCGGCGGCGCAGCCGTTCCTCTCCGGCGCGATCAGCAAGACCATCAACATGCCGGAAGAATCCACGCTCGAAGACATCATGAACGCGTATATTGAGTCGTGGAAGCTGGGGCTGAAGGCAGTAGCGGTATATCGCGACAATTCCAAGAGGTCGCAGCCGTTGAGCGCCGCAGGGAAGAAGGAAGAAAAGAAACTAGAGGCGGCAGTGGAAGAACCAGTACAACGCGAACTGTTTTCGCGGGCGCAGCGGGAGAAGATGCCCGTGGAACGCGCTTCGGTCACACACAAGTTCAGTGTGGGCGGGCACGAAGGGTACCTGACCGTGGGCATGTATGCAGATGGACGTCCGGGCGAGCTCTTCATCAAGATGTCCAAGGAAGGCTCGACGCTATCGGGCGTGATGGATGGACTGGCGCTGACGGTTTCGCTGGGCTTGCAGTATGGCGTGCCGCTGAAGGTGTTCGTGGACAAGCTGGTGAACACACGGTTTGAACCGAGCGGCATCAGCGCGAATCCGAATATCCGGTTTGCCACGTCGGTGCTGGATTACATCGCGCGGTGGCTGGGCGGGCGGTTCATTTCGGCGGATTATTTGAAGCTGAACGGAGGACCTCCGGCGGAAGGAACGGTGATCGCGGGGACGCCTGCGGCGAACGGGACAATGTCCATGCCGGCGCTGCCGAGGCCGAGTGGGACGTTGAGCACATCGCCACGCGACACGCATGAAGGCGCACCGACGTGCTCGGAGTGCGGCATGCTGATGGTGCCGAACGGAGCGTGTTACAAGTGCGAGAACTGCGGAAGTACGAGCGGCTGCAGCTAGGGTGGTAAAAGGGAAAAGGAGAAGACGCCGATGAGCGCACTCCCAAGTGGAACCGCACTAGCCGCAAAACTGGCGTCGAATCAACCCAAGGCGCGGGGATTCCTGCACATCGTGAGACACGGCGGAGGGCTCAACGCTTTCTACATCGTGACGTATCACCGGCTGGACAAGGCGGGGACGCGACCGCGCGCGATGCTGGCGGAGGGCGCGCAGTCCCTGATCGACCTGCTGGAAAAGGTCGGCGTGGATTTCCGGCTGCGGGAAGTCCGCGGGGCGCTGGAAGATATCCTGCGACTGGGCTCGGCGAATATTCCGGACTTGTGGTTGAGCGATGAAGAGATGCTGGAGAAGGGTCTGGTGGAGACGTAGGCCAGCTCGAATACACTCTGCAAAAGCCGGGGCAGAAACGCTCCGGCTTTTGTTTTTGAGACTGCCCGGCGGAACCCCCAAGGCCCAGATGGAAAACCAAACCTGGGGCACCCGGCTCGGTGCTGCAGCGACAGTTTGGAATTTTTTCACATAAACGGGAGGGGATTGGACGCTATTCATGCCTGATATGCACATAGTTCTAAGGCCGCCATATATTTTCTTGATCCTTGGGTGCATCTCATTTTCCGCGGCGGTGCTTTGGACGTATACGGGCAAAGCGTGGGTCCGTTTTCATGGTTGGGTCTATCGCGCCGAAGAACCGAATTGGTTTTGGTGGGAAGTCGCGATGTATTATTTCGTTGGTGTTGGTTTGATTGGATATTGCTTGTATAAGGTCTTCGGACTTTCAAACTGAGCTGATCTTCTCCATGGCCGGTCACACACCCACGATCTTTATACTCGGCGCATATAGATGGCCAGACCAGCCCAGGCCGTATGCAATATTGAGCCTCAAAACTGAGGTCCTTTGCAGCTCTCAGGGCAGGCTCTCAGGCATGCGGCTCGTGATACGTCCGAATCGGACCGATTAGCAGCAAAAGGCTCACGGCGCCGTTCGTGAGCAAGACCCAGCCGAGTTGCCAGTAATTCCTGTTTAGTCGTCTCATTGTTGACCTGCGGATGCTTCGTTGTTTGCAACCAAGGGATCGTAGTATCTGCCGCGGTAGTTGGATCCTGGAGGACTACCGGAAACTGGCGGCGGCTTCGCGCATGCTCTTTTCGTGGGCGTCAATCACTTTATCCAGAGTCGCGTTCAGAGTTGCGTCAATTTGCTTTCGAGACGGGTCGGCGTCGAACCAAGCCAGGGTCTGGCGAATGCCCTGGGCGAAACTGGTAGTCGCGCAATAGCCGGGGACGAAGCGCTTGATCTTGGTGTTGTCAAATACGACGCTCACGGCCTTGTCCCCGATGAGGGTGCCTTGCCATTCGGGCATGCAAGCGATGAGGAAATCCGACGGGATGTGAACGATCCGCGGTTCTACGCCAATGGCCGCGCCCACAATGCGGTACCACTGGTCCCAGGTCATCACTTCGTCCGAGGTGATGTGAAACGCGTGGCCAATCGCTTGCTGATGTCCCAGCAATCCCACAAGTCCTTTCGCGAAATCGCTGTTGTGCGTGATCACCCAGAGTGAGGAACCGTCTCCCGGCACGACAACCTTCTTTCCCTTGAGCATGCGGTCAATGGCGGTGTACGGCTTCTCCCAACTGTTGAGCACGAGCGGGATCTGCGAGTCGCCATACGTGAGCGAGGGCCGGATGATCGTCACCGGAAAGTCGGTCTCGCGATACGCCTTCATTAACCGTTCTTCGCAGGCAATTTTGTTGCGCGAGTAATCCCAATAAGGATTTGCGAGCGGCGTGGACTCGGTAATCAGGTAGTGCGAAACGGGTCTTTGATACGCGCTCGCCGAGCTGATGAAAATGAATTGCTTCGTGTGCCCGGAGAAAAGTTCCAAGTCGCGCTCCACGTCCGCCGGGACAAAAGCAATCCAATCCACCACCGCGTCGAACGACGCGCCCGCGAGCGCCCGAGCCGCGGCCGTGATGTCTTTAACGTCCAGGTTGAGTACGGTAACCCCGGGAGGAACAGTGCCTGCGTGGCGCCCTCGCGTGAGGAGTGTGACCTCAATGCCGCGCTGCGCGGCTAGCTTCGTACATGCTGTGCTAATGATTCCTGTGCCACCGATGAATAAGACTCTCATGAAAGTGTTTTTAGCAGGAACACGGGCGGCAAGGCCAGCGAAAAACGCACCTGACCTTCGACAAAGTGTAGTTACGCCGAGCGCGGTTACTGGGCGAGGGAGAAAATGACGTCGATCTCGGTGTCGATTTCGACAGGGTTGCCGATCAGCAGCGTGGGCTGATAACGCCACTGGCGGACGGCGGCGACGGCGGATTCCGCGAGCGAGCAAACTCCACGGACGCCACGGATCTGGGAAAGTTGCCCGTCCTTGCCAATGATGGCGTGAATTTTTACGGTGCCGGAAACGTGCTCGCTTCGCGCCTTCTGCGGATAGATCGGCTGCACTTTCTTAATCAACCTGGCTGCCTGAACAGCGCCGCCAATGGTGACGCGCCGGACGGAAGGTGCCTGTTTCGGGACATTGGAATTCTCGTTTGACGGAGAATTATTCTGGGTAGCAGCGGGAGGATGGAACTCCGGTGACAGGAAGTAGCGAAACGCGCCATCAACAAAGGCAACGGGGAAGAGACGAATGAACCTGTCGCCATTGCGGAAACGGACTTCGTAGATGGGGAAAGGCTCGCGGCGTCGAAGCAGGACGCCGTAGGCATCCTCGGCGGCATCGTCGTCGCAGGAATTTTCGTAGCGCAGGACTTTAATGCGAGAAAAGTCCTGCTGCTGGATGTCAACGAAAATGTGGGCGAGGAATGGGGCGATGGAGGGGGCAGCCTTTTCGTAGTATTCACCGACCACATCCGCGGCATCGCGCCCGAAGAAACGGTCGTACCAGTCGTAGGCGTCCGGCAAAGTGAGAGATTTCAGAAGAGCGTCGGCACGAGTCGCATCGTTTTGTGCCTGGGCCTTGAGGATATCTTTCGCCAAGTGCTCGAGGCCGGAAGTGGACTCCGGATAATCGTGCTTGAAATTGGGGGGAGCAGTGGGGGTAGCGGGAGTCGGGCTATCGGATGGCTTTTGCGCGGAAAGTGAGGTCGCCAGCACCAAGGAGAGCAGAAGAACGAGGAGGACAGAAAGCTGACGCGACGCGCGGCGCATGCGGGAATCATCGCAATGAGAGGCAGTTTTTACAAGCACGCGAAAGCTTATGGACTCGAGCCAGAGACACCGAGGCTTGTACCTGGTGTGGCAGGGCAAAGCAGGGTGAGGCTAGCGCGGGCGAAGGGACGGGCGAGGCGCGATGGGGCGTGGGCGAAAGCGCGGACGGAGTGGAAGTGGCGGAGGTACATAGCGCAGGGATTCGCCGCAGGTGGGGCAGTGCTCGGAGGGAACGAGATCAGCGCGCAGCCAATGGCCTCTCGTCTGGCAAAGAGGGTTGATGCATTGCAACGTAGAGCCCGGCATGAAGGCCATTGCGTACTCCCCCAGCGGCCAACCAGCTCACAGGCAGAGGTGAGCTCCCCTGGAAGGCCGAAAGAATTCGCGGGCAAACCGGACGAACGAAGGGATTGTTGCGCCAGCGCGAAGAGGTGTCAATTAAAAAGAACCACAATATATAGGGGTAGTGTTACAAAGCTGTGGAAAAGCAAACACAGTGATGCAGAACGGAACGTAGCGGAGTGGACGGAACAAAGAGGAGCAACAGAGCAGTTGGCGGATAGGGCGCACAGGACAGGAAGAAAGAAAAAGGGCGCTCGACGCGTAGTACAAGAGGAGACGAAGGTGTGTCTGAAAAAGGTTGCGAATCGTTAGCGGGCCGAAGTTCGCTGCGGGTGTGACGATTCTGGCGCAGCAAGAGAGCCGGCACGCAAAAAATGGAGGAATGTAATGGCCAACGAGACGAAGGTCTTTGACTTGAGAGAAAACCTGCCCGGGATGCCGAATCTGGGCGGCTTTTTGGGGAAATTCCTGACGGTACTGGGATTGATCGTGCTGGTGATTCTGTTCTTTTCGAGCGTGGTTTCCATCCCGACGGGAAACGTGGGGGTGCTGACGATGTTCGGGCGGGTGACCGGAGAGGCGCTGGCAGAAGGGATACACCTGATCAACCCGCTGAAGGCGGTGCAGAAGATGTCGATACAGACGCAGTCGGTGAAAGAGAGCGCGAACGTGCCGTCGAACGAGGGATTGATCCTGGCGCTGGACACTTCGCTGCTGTTCCACCTGGACAAGACGAAGGCGACGGAAGTGTTTCAGAAAGTGGGATCGGACTACGCAGAAAAGATCGTGGAGCCGACGTTGCGGGCGGCGATCCGCGCGTCCACATCGGCGCATACGGCGAACGCACTGTACACGAATGCGCGCGAACTGGTGCAACAGCAGATCCAGGATGAATTGACAGCGCAACTTGCGCCGCGCGGGGTGATCGTGGAAAACGTGCTGCTGCGGGATGTGCAGCTCCCGGCGATGCTGAAGGGCTCGATTGAAGCGAAACAACAGGCGGAACAGGATGCGCTGCGCATGAGCTTCATCCTGCAAAAGGAAAAGCAGGAGGCGGAACGCAAGCGGATCGAAGCGCAAGGGATCGCGGATTTCCAGAAGATCGTGGCGCAGGGAATCAGTACGCAATTGCTGGAATGGAAAGGCATTGAAGCCACGGAAAAGCTGGCGACGAGCGCGAATGCGAAAATCGTGGTGGTGGGCAACCCGAAGAATGGACTGCCGCTGATCCTGGGGCCGCAGTAGAGGCAGAACGAGGGCAGGCTGAGGTACAAGCGGTGCCGGGATCCCTCCGCTGCGCAACGGCAAACGGCGCCGTTGCTCCGGTCGGGATGACACCGTGCAGGGCGCAATCGCCGGTCATGGTTTGGCAGGGGGAGCGGTAGTTTTGGGTTCTTCCACGAAGCCGAGTTCGGCGAGCTTGGCTTTGAGTTGAGCGAGTTCGTCCTGCTTCAGCTTGAGGTCGGCAAGTTCGGAGTCAAGCTTGGCCTTGCCATCTTTATCATTGGAAAAGTTGGGCTTGGAATAGAAAGCGTCCTGATCAAGCGAAAGGGAGCGCTGAGCCAGATCCACTTCCCCCTGCGAAGCGGCCACCTCTTGTTTCAATCTTTCAATTTCTTTCTTTTTTTCTTCGGCGTCTTGAGGGGTGGCAGGAGCACTCTGCGCCGAAGTGTCGCTGGCCGAATTAGCGGGCGTCGTCGCAGCAGTAGCAGCGGATTCGGCACCGGGAGCAGGTGGATTGGTTGGCGACGCTGCGGGCGCAGGGGGCAAGGTGTCGTTGGTAATGACGGTGGCGGGTTTGGCAGAGGCCTTTTTCTGCTCACGAGCGCGGCGCGCGGCTTCGGCGACAGAATTATCCTGGGAATCCTGTGCCGCAAGTGGCCAGGCAAAGGAACAGGCAAGTGGCAGGATCAGGGCAAGAGTCCGCACGATGGTAGTGTGACGCATGGGAACCTCTTCCAGCTTCCAAATGGAGGCTTCCCGGATAGGATACGACCCGGGGAAGAAAGGCTCAATGAGGAAGAACGGGGAGGGGCGAATCAGGCAAGGGGGGAAAGGAGGCGTCTGGGGGAGAGAGACATGGCATACTCCGGGTGCGGGGGTTTCCGGAAACAATACAGCCGGGAGAGGCGAACATTGAAAAGAGGCAAAACGGGTAAGACCGAATGCGCGTAAAGGTGCGCAGAGCAGGGCGAGGCTGGTTATTGGCCATTCTTGGAGTGTGCGCGATGGGGATATGCGCACCTAGATTGCCGGCCCAGTTGGCGGGTGCGGCGACCATGTCCGGTCAGGCGGAACAATCAGGCGCGGCGGCGGGCGGCGCGGAAGCAAAGGAACAACGACCGACGGGCCAATATCAGCTGAGCCGGGAAAGATACGAGAAGGCGGTGGCCCTTTCGCGCGCTGAGTACAGGTTGTACTTCGTTTCCGTGGCGTGGGGGATTGCGGCGTTGCTGCTGGTTCTGCGGTTTAGAGTGGTGGCGCGGCTGCGTGATCTTGCAGAGATGCGTGGAGGCGGAAGCCGCTGGTTGCAAGCGGTGATTTTTGTGCCGGCGTTGCTGGCAGTTTTGGCGGTGCTGCATTTGCCGTTGCGATTGTACGCGCACACGCTGGTGGTGCGGTACGAGCTGTCAGTGCAAGGATGGGGCTCGTGGTTGTGGGATTGGACGAGGGGAGAACTCTTAACCATTGGGTTGGCGATCGTGGTCGGGCGGCTATTGCTAGCGGTGATTCGCTGGAAGCCGCGGACATGGTGGTTCTATTTCTGGATGGCGGCGGTGCCGCTTGCGCTCTTCCTGTTCTTCATCAGCCCGTGGTTCGTGGATCCGCTATTCGATAAATTTGTGCCCCTGCAGGAGAAGCATCCGGAACTGGTGGCATCCATCGAAAGGCTGACGCAGCGCGCCGGGGTGCCGATTCCGCCCGAGCGGATGTTCCTGATGGAGGCGAGCGCGAAAACAAATGAGCTGAACGCGTATGTGACGGGGATAGGCGCGTCGAAGCGCGTGGTGATTTGGGATACGACGATTGCAAAGACGAAGCCGGACGAGTTGCTGGTGATTGTGGGGCACGAACTGGGACACTACGTTCTGGGGCACCTGGCAATAGGGTTTGCCGCGTATGTGGCGGGGTTGCTGCTGGGATTGTATGTGATGTTCCATGCGCTGCAGTGGATGCTGAAACGATGGGGAAACGGCTGGGGAGTGCGCGGACAAGAGGATTGGGCGGCGCTGGCAGTGCTGTTGCTGATCATGCACGTGCTGGAGTTCGTGAGCATGCCGGTGGAGAACGGATTCAGCCGTATGCAAGAGCATGCCGCGGACGTGTACGGGCTCGAGGTGGTGCACGGGTTGGTGGCCAATTCGCAGGAGGCCGGAGCACGCGCGTTTCAAGTGCTCGGGGAGGCGGATCTGGCGGATCCCAAGCCGTCACGGTTTATCACTTTTTGGTTGTACAGCCACCCGCCGCAAGCGGAGAGGCAGGAATTTGCGTACACGTATGATCCGTGGTCGAAAGGAGAAGCGCCGAAATATGTGAAGTAGGCGAAAGGTGCGACGGGAAATCAGAGATCGCGGCGGCGGGCAGCGTGGCGACGCAGGAACGAGGCGACTTTGTGGCGATTGCCGCAAACGGCCATGGAGCACCAGCGGCGGCGATGCGTGCGCGAGTCGTCATAGAAGAAGAGGCGGCACGCCGGATTAGCGCAGCGGCGCACTGGGGCGGTGGGGCCTTCGACGAGGAGTTCGGCGGCGGAACGCGCGATGGCGGCAAGAAGCCATTCGAGGCCGCCTTCGCGGGCCATGAATTCCAAGCGCCAGCCTTCGGCGCGTGGAACGAGCTCGTCGTGGCCTTCCGTGAGACGCAGCAGATCGTTGATGGGTTCGACCCAGATTTTCGGGAAGGGCTTTTTCTCGACGAGAGAAGAAAAGATGGCGCGAAGGGACTCGCGAAGACGCAGGACCTTGAGAAGAACGGCGTCAACAGCTTGCGGCTCGGTGGTAAGCAGGGGATGAAGGCGAGTAGCGCGCTCGGAGGTGACGACGCGGGCGTTGACGAGGAAAATGACGAACTCGTTCCAGGAGAGGTCGTGCGCAGCGGGAGAGGTATTGGCGAAATCGAGTGCGAGACGTCCTGCGATTAGGTGACGATTGTGGTTGGGGAGTGAATGGGTCACGGGAATGGGTGTAGTAGGAGCGCAGAAATAACTGGTTTAGGCTCCAAGACAGGTTATACCATGATCGGCCGTATCATGGGGGAGGAGCAAGCTCTGAAGGACACACGAGAGAAGTTCGTTCACCCAGGATCTACCGGTATTGCCGATGCAGATAAACTGGGGCGTAAGAGTTAGGCGAGGGGGACTTGGGTTTGGATCAAGAATCCGAACAGTTTGACAAAACCGAGAAGAAGCAACCGAGCGCGGCGACGGTCCCCTCAGGGGAACGTCTACCGATGGCACCCGTGAATCCTTTTGTTTGGCAATCCAGTGTGCGGCCACTTGTGAGAGTCTTGATTTTCCTGGTGATCGTGTTTGAGGTAGGCCCGGCGATCACTTATGAACTGGCGCAAGTTATTTTCGGAGCCTTCCGTGTCATTGATTCTCCCGCAATCCTGCTGTTTATGGAGACCGGAAACTTCGTGATTCTCTTCGGAGTCACCGCGTGCATGGCGCTTCTGGAACACCGGCACATAGGCGACTACGGCCTGCCGTCGCAAGGAATATTGGGAAAGAATTTTTGGCTGGGAGCGTTGCTCGGAATCGCAGAGATCTCCGCGTTGATCGGATTGATCGCGGCGTTTGGCGGGTACTCCTTCGGGAATTTGGTACTATACGGCGGGGACATGCTGAAGTGGGGTGCTGTTCACGTGGTGTTGTTCCTGATGGTGGGCTTGTATGAAGAGTTTCTGTTCAGAGGTTACGCACAATTCACACTGGGCCGAGGGATCGGATTCTGGCCGGCGGCGGTGTTGCTTTCCGTGGGATTTGGCTATGTCCACTTGAATAACGGGGGCGAGAATTGGATTGGCGCGACGAGCGTGGCGATCATCGGACTGTTGTTTGCATTCACACTGCGCCGAAGCGGAAATCTTTGGTACGCCGTTGGATTGCATGCGGCTTTTGATTGGGGCGAAACCTTTCTCTACTCCGTACCGGACAGCGGGGTAGTGCTTCGGGGACATTTATCCAGCGCCTTGCTGCACGGGCCGCGGTGGCTGACAGGAGGATCGGTGGGACCGGAAGGGAGTGTTTTTTCCTTTCTGACGATGGGGTTGCAGTTTTTGGTGGTGATGCTGCTGTTTCCGAAGAAAGAAAGCAGGCGACCTGCGAGGAGTGCTGTTCCCGCGGAATGAAACAATTCCCATATACGCTATGTCAGTCTGCCCCGGCAACCTCAGGGGTTAAAACCCCTGAAGTCCTCAAGCATTTCGGCACGGCTGAAGCCGTGCCCTTCCGGCCTTCAGTTCTGAAACGAGCTTGAATTCAGTGGACCAAATCGGAGGCGTGGACGAGGTGGACGCCCTGCGCTTCCACCTGCGGCAAGAACTCGCTTAGGGCGCGAAGCGTTTCGGGATGAGGATGGCCGATGGCGATGGCCTCGCCTTTTTCCTGGGCCTCGCGCAATGCGAGTTGGAGTTGCTTGCGAATCGCGGAGACTTCCTCGACATCATCGAGAAAAGGAACATTGCGGTAGGCGCACCGGACGCCGGCGTTTTGCGCGGTGTCATAGGCGACCGTGGCGGCGGTGGTGCGGCTATCAACGAAGAAAAGACTGCGCTCGCGAAGGATAGCCATGAGATCGGCCATAAGCGGGCCATCGGTGGTAGCCAGGGAGCCCTGGTGATTATTCACGCCGACGGCGTAGGGGACGTTTTGCAGCATCCCATTAACCGTCTCTGCGATTTGTGACGAAGTCATTCCGGAGTGGAGTTGCCGCGCTTCGTGGATTTCATTGCCTACGGACTCCATGGGCAGATGGAGCATGACCTGGTAGCCGCGGCTGTGGGCCTCCTCCGCGATTTCGCGGGAATCGGGGTAAGCGGGGAGGAAAGAAAGAGTGAGCGGGTAAGGGAGGGCGAAGATCGAGTCAGCCGCGGAGCGATCGTTGCCCATATCGTCCAGAATGATGGCAAGGCGAGGAGCACCGGAGTGCGCGGAGGATTGAGGATGAGGCGTGGCGTGCCCCTTGGAGGCATCGCGCACTTTGGAGCGCAGATTCCCCGCCGATTTGGGATTGTCGCAACCAATCAGGCAAGCGAACAGGACGACCAGAAGTAAAGTAACGTAAAGGCGAAGATCCTTGCGCGCCGCCGAAAAGAGGAAAGACACGAGCGGACTAAGCGGCCTTCTTCACCGGGCTCTTCAGAAGTTCGAGGGCCTTGCGAAGAACGGGATCGTCGGAAGAGAGGGGACGCGGACCGAGGGACGAGTCCTTGGGTGTGCCGGGAGTTGAGGAGGACGCGTCTTCACCGTCGTCGCCATCATCGCCGGAAGCGGCCGAAGCGCGCACGATCTCCGTGGGAGTGACACCTTCCTCGAGGATGGATTTGCCATCTTCGTTGTAATAGTTAGCAACGGTGAGGAAAAGAGCGGCGCCGTCCTCCAAGGGAATGAGCTTCTGTTCGGAGGCGAGACCGAAGGTGCGATCGCCAACCAGGTCTCCGCGTTTGGTGTTGGCGAGAGAAGCGGCAAGAACCTCGGCAGCGCCGGTGGTCGTGCCGTCCATCAGAACCGAAACGGGGCCCCGCCAGATCACCTTGGTGGGATCGGCAGTGAAGTCCTGCTCGGGGGAAGTCTGTCCGCGCAGAGCGATGAGTCTACCCGTAGGAACAAACAGGCGTGCGATAGCGATGGCTTCGGTGATGGGGCCGCGGCCACAATCACGCAAGTCCAGGATGATGCGGGTGACACCTTGTTTCTGGGCGTCGAGGAGGCGAGTGCGGACTTCATCGGCGCGCCCGGAGTCCAGCGAGGGAAAACGCAGGGCGAGAGTGTCGTTATCCACGCGTTGCGCGATGAGTTTTGGCGTCGAGGGCTTCTCCCGGACGACCTCGACTTCCTCGGGGTCGGTCTTACCGCGGCGGATGACGCCGACTTTCACGCCCGTTCCCAGTTGACCCGCCAGAAGATTCTTGGCCTGGCCGACGGACATTTCGCGCGTGGTGAAACCGGCGATGGATTCAAGGATATCCCCGCTACGTAGGCCAGCCTTTTCAGCGGAGGAATCGGGAAGAACGGAGGTGACGATGACATAGCCGAAGCGCTTGCTCAGGTTGACGCCGGTGTCGCTGGCGGCAGCATTGGCGGTCTTCTGCTTGTATTCGGTGTACTCGCGCGGCGTGAGGTAGCTGGATTCCGGGTCGAGGGATTCGAGCAGGCCGTGGAGAGAGCCGGCAGTGACGAGATGCATGTTGGGTTCGTCGACATAATCTTGCTGAATCTTCTGCAACACTTCGCTATAGACCACCAGCGATTTGTAGGTGTTGTCGTTGGCGCTGCGGCCAAGCACCTTTCCGAACCCTACCCAAGCAATAATGAGTACGGAAACGGCGATAATGGCATAACGCGTGAAGCGATTCATCCGGCACCACCTTGGGTGAAGATAAACTCTAAGTATAACACTGTGATGAGACGCGGCTAGCTGAGAGTTGGATAGGGTTAAATGGGAGGGGCTGGACGATGGGGTGCGCCAAAGACACGCGGAGAACGGGAATTGTTGTATTCTTGACACATCAGAACCAAGCCTATTGTACCTTTGGGCATCTAAACGGTTGATAGCAAAGCACAAAGAGGTCTGAAAACTCCTTGCAATGTGGTATTGTTGAAGACTAAATAGATTGCATCATGTTTCAAACCACCATTCTACAACCGGCGGAAACGCAGGGCGTGGGACTTCACACGGGCGTGCACGGAAAGGTGCGCATTGTTCCGGCTCCCGCCGACACCGGAATTGTGTTTCGGCGGGTGGACTTGGACGAGTTCCCGATTGAAGCGCACGGGCGGAATGTGGCGCGCGTGAGTTATGCGACCAGCTTGATGAAGCAGGGCGTGCTCCTTTCCACAACGGAACACCTGCTGGCGGCCATCTATTCCTGCGGGATCGACAACGTCTTTGTGGATATTGACGCGATCGAGGTGCCCATCCTGGATGGGTCGGCAGAGCCGTTCATGCGGCTGATCGATCAGGCCGGGATACGGCGTCTGCGGCGGAAGCGGCGGTACTTGAGGGTATTGAAGCCCGTCGAGGTGATTGAGGATGGGCGGCGGATTGGAATCTACCCGGCGAACGAATTCCGGGTGCAGTGTTACGTGGATTTCCCTCATCCGCTGGTGGGGCAGCAGGAAGTGGAGATGGTGGTCAACGCGCAGAGCTTCCGGCAGGTGCTTTCGCGCGCGAGGACGTTCTGTTTTGAGAGCGACATCGAGCCCTTGCGGGCCATGGGGCTGATTCGCGGGGGCTCGCTGGAAAACGCGATTGTGCTGACGAAGGACGGCATGTTGAACGGGCCGCTGCGGTTTCCCGACGAGTTCGGCAGGCACAAGGCATTGGATTTGATCGGCGACCTGGCGCTGGTCGGATTGCCTCTGTTGGGGCGCGTGCAAGCGAGGAAAGCCGGCCATGCCCTGCACACGCAGTTGGTGAGCCGGTTGCTGGCCGACCCTACGGCCTGGGAGGTCACGATGCGGCACTCGGAGGCTTCCAGTGTGGTAGCGAACGAACGAGAGGCTGTGCCCGCCTCGGCTGCCGACTGAGGTGGATACGGATCGGCGCGATACTTGACCACGCTGGAATTCACTTCCCGTGTATGAGGCTCTGCTGGTTGGTTCTTCTCGCTCTTCCAAATATAAATTCCCAGAATGACAACAAGAACGAGTCCCGCCACGCCCAGCCATCCCAAAACGAGCCCCGCGATGGCCATACCCCTGCCTTCGATTTGAAGAGGATTGCGGCGAATTTGGCGTAACGCCAGATAGCCCAGAATCAGGGCAGCAACAGAGCCCAAGCCATATATCCAAAAGAGGCCGCAGACCAAGCTGCCGATGGCGAGACCGCTATAGGTGCGCACAGAAGGGAAGATGGGCGGCGATGCAGCGTTGGTCGTGGAATCGAGGGCAGGGTCCAACCAATGCTGGCAGAAACGGCACTTGATGGCAGCATCTTGAATCTCCTGCGAACAGAAGGGGCAAGGTTTCATGTGAAAAGCGATGGCAAACTTGCGATTAAAGAGGCGGACTCGCGGGGCCAGCCGGGGAAGAGGGTTCGAAACGAATCACCTGCGTCTCGTCGGAATAGAAGTGGCGAATACCCGTCTGGTTTTGCGTGACAGGATCAGCGGAAATCACGTAGGAAGTGATGCGCCCGTCTGCATCGGTGGTGCCGGGGTGATATTGGAATTCATAGCCGTACTTCATGGGATGCCGGGAGGCCAGGACGCCGCTCAAGAGGTCCGCGTGATCACAGTCGCCACTGCCCGGCCCAAGCTGTTGCGCAGAGGGTGGGAAGCCTTGTTGAGCGCATTTTGCGGCATAGGTCGCAATCGCGACATTATAGGTGCGGAGGGAGGCAACGGCAGAGGCTTCATTGGCGGCCATCCTGGAGCGGAGGAGGTTCGGGATGGCGATAGCGGCAATGATCAAAATGAAAGGGATGAAGGCAATCCCCATATAGCCAAGGACAAGTCCGGTTATGGCTAAGCCTTGGCCTTTAAGTCTTCCAGCACTCTTGCGGATCTCCGATAGAGACAAGTGGCCGAGAACCACCGCCACAATAGAAGTGGGCAAAAACCAGAAGAAAATGCCGCAGATGAGGCTGCCAATCGCCTTGCCGCTGGTGGAAGGCACGCCAGAGAAGGGGGGTGCAATCGAGGCTCCCGGGGAAGGAGCAGCGGCCATAGTTGTTCCCATTCTTGTGCCGCATTTGGGGCAGAATTGAGAACCATCAGCGATTAGTTCGGCGCAATAAGGGCAGGTCATGGCGTGGTGCTACTCCTTGCATCAACTGAGCGAAGAGGCATGAGAAAACGGTGTTTTGCAGGACTATAGCGCAGGTTGGCATGGGCGTCCAGTGACGAATGAAAGACGGAAGTAAAGAGACGGATTGTCAAACGGGGCCGAGCACGGGACAATGCTCACGTTATGGCCAACAACGACATTGCAATCCTGATCCTGGCCGCGGGCAAAGGCACGCGGCTGAAGTCCAGCCTGGCGAAGGTGCTGCACGCGGCCGGAGGGCGCGTGCTGGTGGAGCACGTGGTGCGTTCGTGCGAGCCGTTGGGCGCGAAGAGAATCATCGCGGTGATCGGCCACCAAGCAGAGAAGGTGGCGGAGATTGTCGCGCCGTATGAAGTGGAAACCGTGGTGCAGCAGCCGCAGAACGGGACGGGCCATGCGCTGCTGGTGGCAAAGCGGGAAATTGGAAATGCGAAGTATGTGGTGGTCTTGCCGGGCGATGCGCCGCTGGTGCGGACAGAAACGCTGCGCGCGTTAATCAACAAGCACAAGAAAGGTGCGGCGGCGGCGACGATACTGACGGCGGTGCTGGCCGATCCATCGGGTTACGGGCGCATCCTGAGAAAATCCGGGGACACGGTGGCGGCGATTATCGAGGAGTCGCAACTGACCGCGGACCAGCGCGAACTGAACGAAATCAATTCAAGCATCTATTGCTTTACGGCGGCGAAGCTTTGGCCCGCGCTGGCGCAAGTGAAGCCCAACAACAAACACCGCGAGATTTACCTGACCGATGCAATTGCCGTGTTGAACGCAAACGGAGAAACGGTGCTGGCGGAAATCGCGCCGGATGCGCGCGAGGCGCTGGGCTGCAACACGCGAGCGGACCTGGCGGGGGTGGACCGAACGTTCCGCGAATGGAAGCGCGACGAACTAATGAACGATGGCGTGACGATTCAATTGCCGGAGACGGTGCTGATCGATCCGGACGTGACCGCGGGTGAAGACTGCGTGATTGAGCCGTGCGTGCAGTTGCTGGGGAAGACGAAGATCGGCACGCGGTGCACGATCAAGACGGGAAGCGTGCTGCACGACGCGGTGCTGGGCGACGACGTGACGATTGAGCCCCACTGCGTGATTACGAAGAGCCGGGTCGATTCCGGTGTGATTGCCGGCCCGTTCGCGCGAATGAGGCCGGAAACCCACGTAAAGAAGGGCGCGCGGGTAGGGAATTTCGTGGAGTTGAAGAAGAGCGTAATCGGCGAAGGCAGCAAAGTGCCGCACCTTTCCTACGTTGGGGATACCAGGATCGGGACAAAGTCGAATATTGGCGCGGGAACAATTACCTGCAATTACGACGGTTTCTCAAAGCATCCGACAACAATTGGGAACCGCGTGTTCATCGGGAGCGATTCGACTTTGATCGCGCCGGTGAGGATCGGGGACGGAGCGTACGTGGCGGCGAGCTCCGCGATTACGGACAATGTGCCGGCCGATGCGCTGGGAATCGCCCGCGGCAAGCAGGTGAACAAGCCGGGGTGGGCCAGCAAGAAGCGGAGAGAGCTTGCGGCGGGAGAAGGCGGCAAGACGGCGTCGAAAAAGAGTGGCAAGAAGGGGCGCGCGCGGCGGTAAAGCTACAGCGTCATGTTCATTGCAAACCTAAGTGTGTAATCGCTGTCATTGAACCGAATCGTTGGGGGTGTTATCTTCCGCTTAACTTGATGCGGAAGGAGCCTCTCTGTGGGCACATGGGTCAGTTGGATATTGATCATCGGCGGCGTGGTGTGCGTGATCGCGGAACTGGCGCTTGGGGCGTTCACGGGATTTGATCTGGCGTTGATTGGCGGTTCGCTGTCCCTGGGCGGGGCCATTGGCCTGATCGCGCATTCGGACAAGATCGGGTTGCTGGCGGCAGCGGTGTTCGCGGTGCTGTATCTGGCGATATTCCGGCGCTGGCTGAAAAGCAAGCTGACGGTGCAAGACCATGCCAGCAACGCCGACGCGGTGGTGGGGAAAACGGGGGTCGTTACGAAGCGAATTGCGCCGCACGATGCGGGCATGGTGAAGCTGGGCGCTGAAATATGGCGCGCCGAACTGGCCAGCCCGGAAGATACGGCGCGGGAAGTAGGAGCGATTGTGGCGGTGCAGTCGGTGGAAGGCGTGACACTCAAAGTGAGGTGAGCGTACATGGAACCCAGTTTCTTCTTGATGGTGTTTCTCTTCGTGGTGGTGATTCTCGCCGTGGTAACGCTGGCAAAGGCTGCCCGCACGGTGAAGCAGTATGAAAAAGGATTGATCACGCGCCTGGGGAAATACCATGCGATGGCGCAGTCGGGCCTGACGTTCATCATGCCGTTTGTGGACGACATTGTGCGGGTGGATATGCGCGAGCAGGTGATCACGGTGCCTCCGCAGAAGCTGATCACCAAGGACAATGTGACGGTGGAAGTGGACGCAGTGGTTTATTACAAGGTGATTGACCCGGTGAAATCGCAATACGAAGTGCAGGATTTCGGGTATGCGTGCACGACACTGGCGCAAACCAATCTGCGCAACCTGATTGGGGATCGCACGTTGGACGAAACGCTGGTGGCGCGCGACATGATCAACACGAATCTGCGCGAAGTGCTAGATGAAGCCACCAACAACTGGGGCTGCAAGGTGACCCGCGTCGAGGTGCAGAAAATCGAACCGCCCCGCGATATCACCGATGCGATGTCGCGCCAGATGAAGGCGGAACGCGAGAAGCGCGCCGCGGTGCTGGAAGCGGAAGGCATCAAGCAAAGCCAGATTTTGCAGGCTGAGGGGAAGAAGCAGTCAGAGATTCTGAAGGCCGAAGGCGACGCACAAGCTCGAATTACCAGGGCCAACGCGGAAGCGGAGGCCATCAAACTGGTCTCCACCGCCGCGGAGACTTATTTCAAGGAGCGCGCGGAGACGATGCGGCGCCTGGAAGTACTGAACAATACGCTGGCGCAGAATACGAAGTACATCGTGCCGTCGAGTTCCAGTTTGGTGAATGTCCTCGGCCTGGATGGGGTTGTTCAGGCGCCGCCGAGTCCGGCGGTGAGCACAAGCGGAAGCGCTCCAGCGAAAAGCTAATAAGAACACTCTCAGAGTTCGCAAACGGAGTTTGCAGCGTGGCGCTTGGTGTGTGCCAGATGCACGGCCTCGCGAACCACCTGATGTGCTAAAATTGGATTTTCCATTCATTCTACGGGGAGGCACATCATGAAATTTGGAGTGGTGGTCTTTCCGGGGTCCAATTGCGACCACGACGCGTTCCATGCCATCGGCCACGTGCTGCAGAAGCCGGTGGAATTCATCTGGCACCAATCCGAAGACCTGCGAGGCTGCGACGCGATCATTTTGCCCGGTGGATTTTCCTACGGCGATTATTTGAGGACGGGGGCGATCGCCCGTTTTTCGCCGGTGATGAACTCGGTGGAGAAGTTCGCGAAGAGCGGCGGGCTGGTGCTGGGCATCTGCAACGGCTTCCAGATTCTGTGCGAGGCGGGGCTGCTGCCGGGGGCGATGATGCGCAACGCGGGGCTGCGGTTCATCTGCCGGCATGTGCACATTCGCGTGGAGCAGACGGACAGCCCGTTCACCTGCGCGGCGAAGAAGGGGCAGATTCTGCGGATTCCGATTGCGCACAGCGACGGGAACTACAACTGCGATGCCGCAACACTGGCGGAGTTGGAGAAGAACCGGCAAATTCTGTTTCGCTATACGACACCGGATGGGCTGAATGACACGGCGGGGAATCCGAACGGATCGATGGCTAACATCGCGGGGATTTGCAGCCGCGAACGCAACGTGGCGGGGTTGATGCCGCATCCGGAGCGGGCGATGGAAGGCGTGCTCGATTCGGAGGATGGAGTAGTCGTTTTCCGCTCGATGGTGGAAGCGCTGGCGGGTGTGGCAAAGGCGATGGCGTGAAACGCACACAGGGTTTAAAAGATTAAGGGCACGTTGGGGCACGAGACATCGTGCCCCGATGGTTTTCAACGGAAGAAAAAGGCTACAAATGGCAACGGCACAGACAGAAATCAAGGTGACACTGGAAATTGCGGCGGAACACGGCATAACGCGCGAGGAATATGCGCGCATCCAGAAGATACTGAAGCGCGACCCGAACATCACGGAACTGGGGATTTTCAGCGTGATGTGGAGCGAGCACTGCTCGTACAAATCGAGCAAGGTGCATCTGAAGCGGCTGCCGACGCGCGGAAAGCTGGTGGTGCAGGGGCCGGGAGAAAACGCCGGCGTGGTGGACATCGGTGAAGGGCTGGTGGCGGCGTTCAAGATCGAATCGCATAACCATCCGAGTTTTGTCGAGCCGTTTCAGGGAGCGACGACGGGCGTGGGCGGGATTTTGCGTGACATATTCACAATGGGCGCGCGGCCGATCGCGGTGATGGATTCGCTGCGGTTTGGGGAGATTAGCAGGAGTGGCGAGCCAACGACGCGACCGAGAGGAAATGCAGAGGCTTTCGGGGCCCACGTGACGACAGAAGAAGAGGCGGCGAAGAACCGGCGGATTCTGGATGGCGTGATTCGCGGCGTGGGAAGTTACGGAAATTGTTTTGGCGTGCCCACGGTGGGCGGCGAGGTGGCGTTTGAGCCGTGTTATTCGCAAAATCCGCTGGTGAATGCGCTGGCGCTGGGGATTGCGCGCAAGGAAGACCTTTTCTTCGCGAAGGCCAAGGGCACCGGCAATCCGGTGATCTATGTGGGTGCGAAGACGGGACGCGACGGCATTCACGGCGCTTCGCTGCTGGCTTCGGCGGAATTCACCGAGGAATCGCAGCAGAAGCGGCCCAATGTGCAGGTGGGCGACCCGTTCATGGAGAAGCTGCTGCTGGAAGCGTGCCTGGAGGCGATGAAGACGGGCGCGGTGGTGGCGATTCAGGATATGGGCGCGGCCGGATTGACATGCTCGACGTGCGAGATGGCCTCGCGCGGGGCCACGGGAATCGAGATTGACCTGGCGAAAGTGCCGCAGCGCGAAACGGGGATGAGCCCGTATGAAATTATGCTCAGCGAATCGCAGGAGCGCATGCTGCTGGTGGCGGAGCGCGGACGCGAGCAGGAAGTGCTGGCGGTGTTCAAGAAGTGGGGACTGGACGCGACGGTGGTGGGCGAAGTGAAGGACGGTGGCCTGCTGGTGGTGAAGGATCACGGCGCGGTGGTAGCGCAGATTCCGGCGCACCCGCTAGCGGAAGAAGGTCCGGTGTACAACCGGCCGATCGCGGAACCGAAGCCGCGAAAAGAGAGCGAGCTGGACTGGTTCCATTTTGCCACGGAGGGCGCGGAGCTTACGGAGAATTTGAAGAAGCTGCTGGCTTCGCCGACGATTGCGTCGAAGCGTTGGATCACCGAGCAGTACGACACGATGGTGCGGACGAATACGCTGGCGGGACCGGGTGCGAGCGATGCAGCGGTCGTGCGGATCAAGGAGACGAAGCGGGCGCTGGCGCTGGCTACGGATGGGAATGGGCGCTGGACGTTCTTGAATCCGAAAGCGGGCGCGATGCACGCGGTGGCGGAAGCGGCCCGGAATGTGGCGGCCAGCGGGGCGCGGCCGATTGCGGCGACGAATTGTTTGAATTTCGGGAGTCCGGAAAAGCCGGAGGTGATGTGGCAATTTTCGCAGGCGATTGACGGGTTGGGCGAGGCGTGCGTGGCGCTGGGCACGCCGATTACCGGCGGAAATGTCAGCTTTTATAACGAGACGCTGAGGAAATCGATTTATCCGACGCCGGTAATCGGGATGCTGGGGATTCTGGAGGATGCGTCAAAAGTTTTGAAGGTGGCGTTCCAGAAGGAAGGGGACGTGATCGTGCTGCTCGACGGGTCTACTTCTTCCAACGCGGCGCATCAGGCTCCGCCACGGGCTGGGAAACAGAGGGAGTTTTCGTCTTCGGAATACTCGAAGGCGATTGGCGGGATTGTGGCCGGGGAGCCGCCGGCGATTGAGCTTGGCGCGGAGAAATGGGTGATCGATTGCCTGGTCTCTTTGGCCGAGGCGGAAACGCTGCAATCGGCGCACGACGTGAGCGATGGCGGGCTGGCAGTTACGCTGGCGGAATCGTGTTTCGCGGCCGTTGGACTTGGAGCGAATGTAGCTGTGCCAGAAGATGCGAGCGCGGAGTACGCGCTCTTTGGTGAGCGCGGGGCGCGCGTGGTGGTATCCGTTTCGCCGGAAAAGCTTGGCGCTCTGCGGACGACTGCGAGACAATATGGTGTAGGGGCGCACGAAATCGGGAAAGTGACGGGTGACAATACGCTGCGCATCGAATATAAGGGGCAGGCGGTGATTTCGGCGACAGTCCCAGCCTTACGTGAAGCTTGGGCTTGCTCGCTTGAACGGGTCCTTTTTGGGAAGTGATCGACTTGCGGAAAACAATGCATGTTTTCGTTGTTTCGATGTTTGCGTTGGCTGGCGTATCTGCTCTATTGGATGCGATGGGTTCTGCTTGGCATTTGCGGACAGTTACGGGGCCATACTTCCACGCGGAGTTGGATATTCTTGAAGGAATTTTATTTCTTGGAGTTGCTTTCGGCGTATTTCGGTTTGAATCGCGGGTTCGAGTTTTTGCAATTGTTCTCGCGGGGCTTAACACGTTGGCACTCGGAATCGTGGTGATGACTGCGCCAGGACTCTTGGCAGGGGTTTGGTTTCTGGCCTGGACGCTCGTTCTGTTATGGCTATTCTATCCGACGGTCCGAGCGAAGTTTGTTGTCGGTAGACATGATCAGAAGATGGCATAGACAAATATGACTTCTAAGTTGGCTTTCTCGGACGATCATTTTCATGACGAGTGCGGTGTGTTCGGCGTGTTTGGCCACCCGGAAGCGGCGAACCTGACGTATCTGGGGCTGTACGCGCTGCAGCATCGCGGCCAGGAATCGGCGGGCATAGTGTCGAGCTCAGGCGGCGACCTGCACATGCACCGGGCCATGGGCGAAGTGGAAGAGATTTTTCAGCCGCGGGTGCTGGCGAAGCTGCCGGGCGAAAGCGCCATCGGGCATACGCGGTACTCGACGGCGGGCGACAAGGCGCTGCTGAACGCGCAACCGATCCTGGTGGATTGCAGCAAGGGCAAAATCGCCGTGGCGCACAACGGCAACCTGACCAACGCCACGGAATGGCGGCGGAAGCTGGAGCATCGCGGTTCGATCTTCCAGGCGAACAGCGACACGGAAGTTATCGTGCACCTGGTGGCGCGTTCGCTGGCGCGGAATTTTTCCAGCGCGCTGGGCGATGCGCTGAACCAACTGGAAGGCGCATATTCGCTGCTGGTGCTGACGCCCGACGAATTGTATGCGGTGAGGGACCCGCGGGGGTTCCGGCCACTGGTGCTGGGAAAGATTGAATCCAAAGAAAACGGAGACGCGTGGCTGGTGGCGTCCGAGACGTGCGCGTTCGATCTGTTGAACGCGCAATACGTGCGGGAAGTGGAGCCAGGCGAGATGCTACGGATTTCGCGGTCGGGGCTGGAATCCATTCACTTCAGCCCGCCGAAGCCGCACCAATACTGCATTTTCGAGCATGTGTACTTTTCCAGGCCGGACAGCATTATCTTCGGGCGGTCGGTGAACGAATCGCGCGAAATGCTGGGACGCTTGCTGGCGCGGGAACATCCCGTGGAAGCGGACATGGTTGTGCCGGTGCCGGACTCGGGAGTGCCGGCGTCCATCGGGTTCGCGCTGGAATCGAAGATACCGTTCCGCATGGGGTTGATCCGGAATCATTACATCGGGCGGACGTTTATCGAGCCATCGCAGGCGATACGGAATTTTGGCGTCAAGCTGAAGCTGAACCCGGTGCGCGAATTGATCGCGGGGAAGCGCGTGGTGCTGGTGGACGATTCGATCGTGCGCGGCACAACCAGCAGAAAGCTGGTGCGCATGGTGCGGGAAGCGGGCGCGAAGGAAGTGCACATGCGCATCAGTTGCCCGCCCACGATTTCGCCGTGCTATTACGGCGTGGACACGCCCACGCGCGAGGAGTTGATTGCGTCGGCGAATACGCCGGAAGAGATCCGCAAGTACCTGGGCGCGGATTCGTTGGGATATCTCTCATTGCCGGGACTGAGGCGGGCGGTGAACGATACCGAGGGGAATTTCTGCACTTCGTGTTACACGGGAGTTTACCCGACCGACCTGGTGCAACTGGAAGTGCGCGAAGGCGCGGGCGCGAATAAAATGGGGGAAGCGGTGACGGTGAATCGTGAAAGCTGACGCAAACAAAATCAAGAAGAAGAGCGAGAAGGACGCACAAGTGCCGATGAGCACGCGGGTGAAGAGCGAAATCATCGCGTGGTTCTGGGTGATCCTGGCGTTCATGCTGATCAACGGAACACTGGGGCAGGCGCGCGTGATTCCTTCGGGCTCGATGGAAGACACTTTGTTGATCGGGGATCATTTGATCATGAGCCGGCTGGGCTACGATGCCGGCGTGCCGTTCACGAATTGGCACGTGCCGCTGTGGCGGAATCCGCACCGGCAGCAGATCATCATCTTCAAGCCGCCGTACGCCCCCGATCTGCCAGACTATGTGAAGCGCGTGATCGGGCTGCCCGGGGAGACCGTGGATGTACGCGACGGCGCGGTGTGGATTAACGGGAAAAGGCTTGAGGAGAATTACACCCTGGGGACTTCCGAAGCGCCGCGGCCTGAACAACTCAAGGTTGCGTACGGTGGGCTGCCCTTCAAGGTACCCCAGAATTGTTATTTTGTGATGGGCGACAATCGCGAGAATTCGGAAGATAGCCGCTACTGGGGCTGCGTCCCCCGCGATCACATCATCGGTATTCCGGTAATCATTTATATGTCGTTGGATGCGCCACGGGATGCGTGGAACGGTAATATTGCTGCTAGATTTGAAGCCTACGCGAACGCGCTGATACATCCCAGCACAGTGCGGTGGCGCAGGCTGTTCCATCTGTTTTAAGCTGTAAGGGTCCGGCACCGCCAATATGCCGGACAAATTTCACGAAGTAGAAGCAGGATCTCCCACAGAGTGACTCATGACGGGTGACTCGTCCCGCGTGGCCGCCCTCCGCCGCGCAGGGAATGAGCCGGCAACATTACCCGCAGAAGTAAGGTCACTGATTAAACGTTAAGGCGGCAGACCATGAAATATGCCGACGCCGGAGTGAATATAGCTGTAGCCGATGACGCGAAGCAGCGCATACGTCATCTGGCGAGCCACACATTTACGCCCGCGGTGCTTGGAGGGATCGGGGGATTCGGCGCTCTGTTTGCGCTGGACCTGAAGAAATGGAAAGACCCGGTGCTGGTGTCCAGTTGCGATGGCGTGGGCACGAAGCTGAAGATTGCCATGGCGATGGGCGTGCACTCGACGGTGGGCGGGGACCTGGTGAATCACTGCATCAACGATATATTGGTGCAGGGAGCGGAGCCGCTTTTTTTCCTGGATTACCTGGCGATGGGGAAGCTGGAGCCGGACGTTGTCGAGCAACTCGTGGATGGCATGAGCCGTTGCTGCCGGAAAGCGGGATGCGCGCTGATTGGCGGAGAGACAGCGGAGATGCCGGGGTTTTATCCACCCGGCGAATACGACCTGGCGGGATTCATCGTGGGGGTGGTGGAACGCGCGAAAGTGCTGAACGGAAAAGCGGTGAAGCCGGGGGACACGCTGCTGGCGTTGCCGTCGGCGGGATTGCACACGAACGGTTATTCGCTGGCGCGGAAACTGGTGTTTGAGGTTGCCAAGCACAAGCCGGACACTTACGTCACGGAAGTAGGAAACAAGATTGGGGCGGAGTTGCTGAAGCCGCACCTTTGCTACGCGCCGGCGCTGAAAACGATTCTGGCGCGCGGGTGGGTTTCCGCCATGGCGCATATCACCGGCGGAGGGCTGCCGGGGAATCTGCCGCGCGTGCTGCCCAGCGGCGTGAAGGCGATCATTGACTTGGATGCCTGGCAAATACCGCCGATCTTCAAGTATTTGGCGAAGCTCGGGGAAATTGAGACGGACGAGTTGCTGCAGGTGTTCAACATGGGCGTGGGGATGGTGGTGGTGGTGCCTTCAGCCCACGTGAAGGAAGTGGAAGCTGACCTGAAACGGCGGCGCGAGAAGTTTTACCGGATTGGGCGAATTGAACGCGGAGACACAGGCAAGGCGCGGCTGGTGTATTCCGGGGCGTTGAATTTGTAGACGCTAAGAATTCAGAAGAAATCACAAGACAACGAGAATTTGGAGCCAGCAGCAAAGCCCCATCCCAGGTAGTTTACTAATCCGTTTTCATTTCCAAAGCAGTTGGTGGCGTGAGGAACTCTGCGCCATCAATTGTGTCCGCCGGAAATTTCCCGCACAATCGAGCCCACGAAATTCTTCGCATCGCCAAACAGCATCAGCGTTTTGTCCATGTAGTACAAGGGGTTCTCGATGCCGGCGAACCCTGCCCCCATGCCCCGCTTGATCACCATCACCGTGTGCGCCTTGTCCACGTCCAGAATCGGCATTCCGTAAATCGGGCTGCTGGTATCTTCCCGGGCCGCCGGATTCGTCACGTCGTTCGCCCCGATAATCAGCGCGACGTCGGTCTGCGGGAAATCGCCATTGATCTCGTCCATTTCCAGCAGCTTGTCGTACGGAATATCCGCTTCCGCTAGTAGCACGTTCATGTGGCCCGGCATGCGCCCCGCCACCGGATGTATGCCGAATTTCACGTCCACGCCGCGCTTGGTCAGCGCATCGTACAACTCGCGCACTTTGTGCTGCGCCTGCGCCACCGCCATTCCATATCCCGGCACGATCACCACTTTGCTCGCCGCGGTCAAAATCCCCGCCGCCTCTTCCGGAGACGCGCTGCGCACCGGCCGCGCTTCTTTTGCTCCCTTCGCCGTCACCTGTTCCTGGCCAAACGCGCCGAACAGCACATTGGTGAACGAGCGGTTCATCGCCTTCGACATGTTCACCGAAAGGATGAAGCCCGATGCTCCGTCCAAGGCACCCGCGATGATCAGCAGCTTGCTCTGCAGCACAAATCCCATCGCCGCCGCCGATAATCCCGCGTAGGAATTCAATAGCGAGATGACCGTTGGCATGTCCGCTCCGCCGATGGGAATAATCATCATCACCCCGAACACCAGCGGGATCCCGATCATGAACGGAAATAAATACATCTTGTCCGGATGCTTCACTAGCGTCGCACCAATCCCGATGGCTATCGCCAGCAATCCCAGGTTCACGAAGTTCTGGCCCTTATAGGTGATCGGCCGCTGTGGCAGCACTTCCTGCAGCTTTCCGGCGGCCATCAAGCTGCCCGTGAACGTCAGCGCTCCCAGGATGACTTCCAGGGAAAGCACGCCCATCATGAATCCCGGCACATTCGGGGCCCGCAAGTAAAACTCCGAGGTTCCGACCAGCGTCACGCACAACGCCCCAAAGGCGTGGCTTAAGGCCGTTCGCTGCGGCACCGCGGTCATCGCCACTTTCCCCAGCGGCACACCGATCATCGTGCCCAGCACCAGCCCGATCGCAATCCACCGGTAGCTGACAATTCCGCCATGCAGCAGCGTCCCCACAATGGCCAGCAGCATTCCCGCTTCGCCGGCCCACACGCCGCGCCGCGCGGTCACCGGAGAACTCAGCCATTTCAACGAAAGCACGAACAGAGCGGTCGCGATGAGATACGCAATTTCGAGTATGTATTCTGACGCGATCATGTTCGTCACGGCTTCCTGGGCCCGCTGGCCTTGAACATCTTCAGCATGCGGTCCGTGATCATAAAGCCGCCCACGATGTTGCTGGTCGCCGCCACAATCGCGATGGTTCCCAGGATTGTCGCCAGCCTGCTCTTACCTTCGCCCACCAGGATGATCGCTCCCACGACGGCGATCGCGTCCAGGGCGTTTGTCAACGACATCAGCGGCGTGTGCAGAAGCGGCGATACCCGCCGGATCACTTCAAATCCAATAAATGCCGCCAGCATGAATACGTACAAACCGGTTATCAGATCAAGTTTCATCAGGCGCCTCCTCCCGGTGCTGTCTGCAGGGCTGGCAGCTTGAAAAACTCCCGCACCCGCGCGTTCACGATTTCTCCCTCATGCGTCAGCAGCGTTTCGCGCATGATTTCATCTTGCAAATTCAGTTGCAGCTTGCCTTCCTTTGTCAGGTGCAGCAGAAACGACGTCAAGTTGCGCGCGTACATTTGGCTCGCGTGGTAGGGCACCGTCGCCGCGAGGTTGTATTCGCCGATGATGGTCACTCCATGGATCACCGTCGTCTCGTCCGGCTTCGTCAATTCGCAATTGCCGCCGCGTTCCGCCGCCAGGTCCACAATCACCGACCCCAGCGACATCCGCTCGACCATCTCCTTCGTCACCAGCACCGGCGATTTCTTTCCCGGGATCACCGCTGCCGTGATCACCACGTTGCTTTCTTCCACCACGTTGCCCAGCAGTTCCCGCTGCTTTTGGTAGAAGCTTTCGTCCTGCGCTTTCGCGTAACCGCTCGCGTCTTGCGCGTCCTTTGCTTCCACGGCCAGCTCCACGAATCGCCCGCCCAGGCTTTGCACCTGCTCTTTTGAGGCCGGGCGCATGTCATAGGCCGAGGCCACCGCCCCCAGGCGCCGCGCCGTGGCAATCGCCTGCAGCCCCGCTACGCCCGCGCCGATAATCAATACGCGTGCCGGCGCAATCGTTCCCGCCGCCGTCGTCAACATCGGGCACATTCTGGGCAGCGTGTCCGCAGCCAGCAGCACCGCTTTGTACCCGCAGATCGTCGCCATCGAGGAGAGCGCGTCCATGCTCTGCGCCCGCGTGATGCGTGGTATAAGCTCCACGGCAAACGATGTCACGCCGCGGTCCGCAACCTCCTGCACCGTCTTCACCGTTCCCAGCGGCCTCAGGAATCCCACCAGCGCCTGGCCCTTGCGCAACAGCGGCAGGTCCGCGCTCCCCGTCTTGTCATTCGCTCCATGACACAGGAATTGCACCAGGATGTCCGCGGACGCGAATACTTCTTCGCGGCTCGCCGCCAGCTTCGCGCCCTTTTCCACGTACTCGGAGTCGCGGTAACCCGCTCCCTGGCCCGCGCCCGCTTGCACCAGCACGTCCAGCCCGGCCTTCTTCAGATTGGGAAGCATCGCCGGCACCAGCGCCACGCGCCGCTCTCCCGGATAACCTTCTCGGGGCACACCAACGATCATGTACCCTCCTTCCTTCTCCGCAGTTCCTTCAACTTCAATTCAGACTCCAGCTTTTGATCCAGAGAATTGTTTTTTCACTCTGCAGCCATGCCAGCCCATGCGCAGTCGCAGTCTTCTGCCGAGCTGCTCACGGCGGCTGGGTCCCTTCGTGGATGCTCGTCCGGATTCGAGGGCGGAGCGATGGCCCCCGTTCAACAGGCGGAACGCAGCCATGCTACCCACATGTCTTGCGTCATCTCCACAATCTGATTTGCCCGCCGAATTCTATCTCCAACCGCTGTACAGTGACAAGCGCGGTCCGCTAGTTCATTCCCTCGTACACTGCTCGCGCTTCCCGCAGCCTCTTCATCACCAAAACCTTCTCTGCCGCCGAATTCCAGTCTGGATATTTGTCGGTCACCTCGATCGTCCGGTCAATCCACGCCTTGAAATACTCGGCATCCTCTCGCGAATACGCTCGTTTTCCGCCAATCGTCACATACACCGGACTCGTCGTCGCATACGCGTAATTATCCATCACCGGATATTCCGCCTTGTCGCTCCAGGCTCGCAGCACGCACCACCCGCTCTCGTCCAGTGGAATCGTTCCCGTCACATCCGCTGTGTCGCGCGCTCCCTCCAACTTCAGTTCTCGCGCCACTTTCCCGTTGCACACCACTTCCAGGTGGTCCACAGGCACAATTGAGCGCAGTTTCGCGGTGAAGGGAACCCTCGCCTGCTCCGCATCAAATTTCAATTCGCTCCCCACCATTTCTCCGCCCAACTTGAACTCGATCAGCGGCCCGTTCGTGGCAAACGTCCGCCCTTGCTTCAATTCGTCCATCCATGTGTCAATGTTCACCGGCCACTGCGGCGTCCACACATAAACGCGGTCAAATCCCACCTGCCCGCGGATCGGCGCCGAATAATCCGCTGTGGCATCCGTCCCCCCGCCTGCCGGGAGCTTGAATCCCAGATTCAGCAACTTGTACCAGACCGTCGCCGTGGATTTGTGATCGCTGAATCCCACAATTTCCATGTAGTCGAGCTTTCCCAGCGCCACGTCCACCGGCAGTTCATCCGTTATTTTCTGCGCCGGCTTTGCGAACGGATCCGGCACTTCATCGAACGGATGCACCGCCCCTACCAGTGCCCCCTGCGCATGCGCCATGTCGTACACATCCGCATTCATCGGATACAAACTCGCCGCCGCCGTGTTCGGGTACCCGGCATATCCCGGCAATAGCAGGTGACTCTTGAGCCTCAAAACTCCCCGATGCCCCCAGTAACTCGTATGAAATTCCTGCCCCTGAAAGACCGCTATGTCGCCGATTGCTTCTACCGTATTTGAGAAGTTCAAGAGCGAGATATCAGGAAACCGCTGTTCCTTGTTGACCGTAAGCTCGTTGATTATTTCGAGTCCTTCTGCTTCTCCCTGTTCCCTTAAGCGATCTAGGTCATTTCGGTATGTCCCGCCGTAGTTCATGTGCACATGCAAATCGGCAGAAATCCATCTTTCTCCGCCTTCCGAATTGAAAGTCAGTGGTTCAAGATTTAGAACCAGAGGCTTGGTCTTCACTCCGCGCGTGTCCAGCATCTGCTTAACTGGCTTCTTTTCAAACCCCGCAGCGACTTCAATAGTCAGAAGTCCTTGAGGGACTTCGATCTCGGTCACGTGATGTGAACCTTCAGATGAGACGTGCCCTGCGGTCGGCACAGTGAAAGTGAGCCTGTTGTACTCAATGCGAGCATGAAAATAATGCGTTTCAAACGGCTGCATCTTGCGATCGAATCCGTCGTCAGCCTGAATCCAAGCTTTTTCTGGTGCGTACGATTTGCCACGCTCGTCGGTCACAGATACGCGCGCCTTTATTTCTTCGCCTGACTCGTCAGTGACTGCAAGCCAAAGCAGCGTGTGAGGTTTCAAGTACTTTCGATTTTCGGTGGGAAGAGATTTCACTTCTCCGTCCAAGACACTTTGCGTCACCACCCCGGTATTACCAAGTTCGTTTGAGATAAAGGCCACCGTTTCCCCATTCGGCGACCACCGCGCATTCGTTTCATCCCAATCCACATAAGTAAGCGGGAATGCATCTCCGCCATTCGCTGGCATCAGCCATAAGTTGTGCCACTGCCTTCCCAAGTACGAGCTGTACACCATCCGCGAGCCATCCGGCGAAAAGTCCGGCCGCGCCTTCCAGCTCGTCTCCTCATAGTGAATCTCCCGCGCCTCCGCTCCCGGCTCCGCGTTCATCCGCCAGAATCCCCCGGTTCCGTAAATGTGCCCGCGGTTCGACACGAACAAAATCTCCTTGCCGTCTCGCGTCCAGACCGGGTTGATCTCCATGTCGTACGCGCTGTAGTAATAACGGGGCAGAGAGCTCTTCGTTTCCCCCGTGAGCCGCGCCACATTCTTCAGCTGGCCATCCACCACGTCCGCCGCAAAAATGTGAAAGCGCCTGTTGTACTGCGTCGAAACCCACACGATCCGTTTTCTATCCGGCGACCATCGCGGCTCCACATTCACCGCTCCTCCATTCGTCAACTGCGTCGCCTTCCAACTCGCCAGATCCAGCAGCCACAACTCCATCGCGTCCTTCTGATACGACACGTACACCACGCTCTTTCCATCCGGCGACCAGTCCGGCTGGTAGTCGTATCCCGGCCCATCCGTCAGTTGCACTGCGTCTTTGGAATCCAGCTTCTGCCGCCACAGCGAACCGGCCATTGAGTAAATCAATTCCTTCGAGTCTGGCCCCCAGGTCAAACTGCTCGGCCCGCTCGTCAACTGGGGCAAATACAACTCGCGGTAATAATAGGGATGCGGCTCATCAATTTGCGGCAGCACCGGCCGCCGTTGCGCGCCAGCCGGAATCGCCAATCCCGCCAAAAGCAAGCAGACAAATCCCGATGCGTGTTTCAACTCATCCTCCGCACACCCGCATACTATGCCAAAACAAGTAGGGGCGCAGCATCGCTGCGCCCCAATAACCCCCGATTAAGGATCTTTTTTCACTGAAGACTTAAAACTGAAAACTAAAAACTGCCTTACGCCAGTTTCGCCTTCGTCAGCGGCATCTCCCGAATCCGTCTCCCCGTCGCCGAAAATATTGCGTTGTAGATAGCCGGCGCCACGGGTGGCAATCCCGGCTCACCAACCCCCGCAGGCGGCGCATCGCTCTCGACGATGTGCACATTCGTTTCCCGCGGCGCCGTATTCATCCTGGCAATTTGGAAGCCATCGAAATTGGACTGATCAATCACGCCATTCGTCGCCGTTATCTCCCCATAAAACGCGATGCTCGTGCCCATCACCGCCGCGCCTTCAAATTGCTGTTTCACCGTTGTGGGATTCACGATCGTTCCCGCGTCCACCGCCGTGTCCACCTTCAGGATATCCACTTGCCCGTCTTTCACATCCGCTTGCACCACCGTCGCCACATACGTCAAAAAGCTGCGGTGCACCGCCAAACCCATCCCGAATCCTTTGCCCAGTTTTTGTTTGCCCCAACCGGATTTTTCCGCGGCAAGCTGCACCACGCGCCGGAACCGCGCGATATCAATCGGGTAAGCCGCGTAGTCTCCGTCGTAATTGTCGTAATCCTTCGGCAATTCCTCTTTCGGCATGATGCGATCAGGTCCCAGGAGCGCCAACACATATTCCAATTGGTCCTTACCCGCCGCGTCGGCCAGTTCCCCCACAAAGGAGTGCACACCGAACGCGTGATAAATATTCGCCACGGAGCGCAGCCACCCAATCCGCGTGTGCGCCCTCGCCGGCCCGTTTTCCACCCGGTGATTCGGAATTGCAAATGGAATATCGCTGAACCCCAATCCAATTTCTCCAGCGTCCGCATACACCCCGTTCTGCTCAAAAGTTGAGACAATCGGCGGGAACACGCTTCGTTGCAGCCACGCCATAGGTTTCCCGTCTGCTCCCAGCGATGCTTTGAAATACATCGCCGCCACCGTGTGAAACGCATCAAACTTGATGTCGTCTTCGCGGCTCCACACCACTTTCACGGGCTTCCCCGTCTTTTTCGAAAGCACCGCTGCTTCCACGATAAAATCCGGGAAAGACTTCCTTCCAAACGCGCCACCCAGCAGCGTCACGTGCACCGTCACATCTTCCTTCTTCAGACCCACCGCCGCGGCTATGGCATCCCGCGCCCCCTGCGGATTTTGCGTTGGCGCCCACGCCTCCACTTTTCCGTCGCGATACACCGCCAGCGCCGCCGGCGGTTCCATGGACGCGTGCGCCAGCATCGGCGCGTAATATTCCGCCTCTACAATCTTCCCGCCCTTCGCGAACGCCTTCTCCACATTCCCGTTTTCCCGCACCACTTTGCAGGGCTTGCGCGCCGTGGTTTCCATTTCCTTCCGGAACTCATCGGAATTCCACGCGCTGTGCTCGCTCTTTTCCCACTCGATCTTGAGTTTCTTTTTGCCTTCGAACGCCGCCCACGTGTTGTCTGCAATCACCGCCACGCCGCCCAGCGGCTGCATCATCACCGGTGGCTTGAACGCTTCGAGCGTTGCCGTCTGCTTCACGCCCGCCACGTGCAGGGCCGCCGAATCGTCCACGCTTTTCACCGCGCTTCCAAACACCGGTGGATGCACCACGGACGCGAACAGCATCCCGTCAATCTGCACGTCCTGCCCGTACACCGCCTTGCCCGTCGTCATATCCTGGAAGTCATACCCGGACGCTGCCTTGCCGATGTACCGCCATTCGTTGCGCGGCTTCAATTGCAACTCCTCTTTTTTCGGCACGGGCAGTTTTGCTGCTGCGGATGCCAGTTCGCCGTAGCCAAGTTTCTTTCCGCTTGGCTTGTGCACGACCGTATTCAGTTCCGTCGCGCATTCCTTTTCCGGCACACCCCAGGTCTGCGCGGCCGCCCGCACCAGCATCAGCCGCGCGCTCGCCCCTGCCTCGCGCAGGGTGTCAAAGAAGCTCTTTACCGAGTGCGAGCCGTCCGTGTCCTGGTCGCCATACTTCTCATCGCCCGTGGCGGATTCCACTTTCACCTTTGTCCAGTCCGCATCCAGTTCATCGGCAACGATTCGCGGAAGCCCGGTGCGGTTCCCGCTGCCCATCTCCGCGCGGTGGGCCACGATGTAGACCGTTCCGTCTGTCGCAATTGCCAGGTAAACATTCGGCCGCAGCGCGGCGTTCGTCATCGGGTCTTCGCCCGCGCCTCCCGTTGCGCCCACAAGGCGTTCCGGCAGAATCTGAACGCTTAAGACCAGCGCGCCCGTCCCCAGCATCCCTTTAAGGAATCCTCGACGGCTCACGTTTTCGATTTGCATCATGTTCTCTCCAGGCCATCTCTCGACGAAAATCACGGAAAATTCGTCGAATCTAGCCCTCTATCCTACCCGCATTCTCGTTCCATGCAACCCCGATCACCCGCAAGGGTCCGGCACGCTGGACCCATCTCGGCAAGCGCGTTCCCTTTGGCAACCTCCGTCCCCGCCCTGCCCGCAACTAGTGCACCTTTCCTCTCCAACCTGCCTAATCCGTATTGTGTATCCTGCGCTCGCGCGGCACTCTGGAGGGCAGGAACTCTCATCCATGTCCGAAGCATTCCTCCAACGCGCCGTCGCCTTGGCCACCGAAAATGTAAACTCCGGCCAGGGTGGTCCCTTCGCTGCCCTGATCGTGAAGGACGGCAAAATCGTCGCCGAAGGCGTCAACCGCGTCACCTCTGCCAACGATGCCACTGCCCACGCTGAAATCGAAGCCATTCGCCAGGCTTGTCGCATCCTCGGCAATTTCCAGTTGTCCGGCTGCGATCTCTATGCATCCTGCGAACCGTGCCCCATGTGTCTCGGCGCGATTTATTGGGCGCGGCTTGACCGTGTCTTTTATGCCGCCACCGCTGCCGATGCCGCCGCCGCTGGTTTCGATGACGCCTTTATTTGCGACGAACTCCGTCGTGCGCCCGACGCTCGCCGCCTCCACATCACGCAACTTTCCCATCCTGACGCGCTGCGCCCTTTCCAGGTCTGGCTCTCGTCTTTCTCCAAAAAGCCCTACTGATCGCCACTTTTTTCTTTCGATCTTCCCGCACCGCCTTGCTCATCGTTCCTTCCGCTGGCATACTTCTCTTCCCGCATGACGAAAGGCTCTTTCGCATGAAACGTGAATACCACCGCTGGTACTCTCCCCGCCTCGGCCTGGACCTCGGTGTCGTTGCCTATGGACATTGGGGCCCGCCGCTTCTCGGTTTTCCCACTAGTGCAGGTGATGAATTTGAGCTCGAGGGCCAGGGCATGATTGGCGCCCTCGCCGATTTCATTGATGCCGGCCGCATCAAGTTTTACTCCGTCAATTCCATCAACGGCCTCAGCTTCTACAACAAAGGCGCTCATCCGTTTCACCGCAGCTACGTGCAATCCGTTTTCGATTCCTACCTGCGTGAAGAAGTTGTTCCCTTCATCTGGAATCACTGCCAATCACAAGTCGCCATTTCCACCATGGGTGCTTCCTTCGGCGCGTATCACGCCGCCAACACGCTCTTCAAGCACCCCGATGTATTCAAGCGTTGCTTTGCCATGTCCGGCGTTTACGATCTCCGGAATTTCATGGACGGCACGTACGACAACAATTTCTACTTCAACAATCCCGTCGATTACCTTTCCAATCTTTCCGATGGCTGGTATTTCGAGCAGTACAATTCCTGCGACATCCACCTGAGTACCGGCACCGGGCCCTGGGAAAACAGCGGTCCCACCTATCGCCTCTCCGAAGTTCTCTCCGGCAAGGGCATTCGCCACTCCGTGGATAATTGGGGCCCAGAGGGCGGCCACGACTGGCCCTTCTGGAAGCACCAGATGCGCGAATACATCGCTAAATTGTTCTGACGAGCTTCTGAATGGACTTTTCTTACTGAGGCGTGGGCTGGTTGCCCCAGGTCCGCCGTACGCGGGTGCCTGGGTCTTGGGTTCTTCATCTCTGTGGCACAGTCACTCGTGACTGTGCTCTTGGGTCTCTCCGCCTAGTTTCTCTCTTCCTCTTAAGCTGATAACCGATAACTGGTAACTTTGCTAGGCCAGCCCTAGCTGTTCGAGCTGGTAGTGCCCCTTCTCAATCACCTGATCTTCATCAATCCATACATCGCAATTTCGCGTCAACACGTCCACGTGCGTCCGCGACTTCCAATTCGCATGCGTCTGGCTTCCATAAGGATCGCCAAACGCAATGTGCACTCCGGGGAATTTCTCGTCCTGCAGCAGGATGCCAATCATCCGCGACAACCCCAGGTTCGTTCCAAACGCCAGCTCGCCCACGCGGTCGCTGTTCTCATCCGTGTGGCAATACTTCCAGAACTCCTCTTCCAAATCTTTGCGCCCGCATTCCGCGTGCTGCAACCGCCCGCCGGAAATTTCCAGCACCAGCGGCGTCGCCTGCAAATCGCCGTATTTCCCGTTGAAGTAATCTCCCGCCGTAGCGTCGCACACAAATCGGCCGTCCACGGTCGCCGGCGTCGTGAACACTTCCCCCGCCGGCAGATTGGACCAGTATCTCGGGCTGATCAATCCGCTCGTCTTTACCCAGTCCAGCCCGCGGTCAAAATGAGCGCTGATCGATGTCCCCGCTTCCGTCTTCACCCTCAGCGTTTCCGCCCGCAGCATCCGCTCTCTCAGCCGGTCGCTCAAGCGATCCACCAGCCGGTAATCTGCGCGCATGCCCTGCTGCATGATTTCGGGCGTTACCCCGATCATGTGGGCGTAGCGGATTTGCCTCCGCTCTACCACCCTCACGATCGCCATCCGGGCGGTCAATTCACCCGGTTGCGGCGTCATGCACAAAATCCCGACGTCTGCCTTCTCCATGGCTTCCAGCAGCGGTTCCGGCGCGCTATTCAGCGGGCGCGGCCCAAAATCCTCCAGCAAGAGCCCCGTGATCTCCGCTCCGCTTTCCTGTAGCGCCTTTTCCAGGCTGGCCGCCACGCCCCGGCTGGCCTCATCCGCAATCAGCGTCACGCATTCCTTTGCGCGCACACCCAGGCAAACTTCCACGGCGTTTTTCGCGCCCGGCATCAGCTCATTCGGTGCGACCCCAAAGGACATCCTTACTATTTTACCTGAACTGGCCCCTATGCCAATTCCCTGTCGGCCAGCAGTTACCTTGTTTCCAACCACCCACCAAGCGGAAGAAGCCCATGCCACCCGCCGTCCCCCCAACCGACCTCTCGAAACGAAAGGGTGGCTGCGCCCGTCTAATCGAGTCACAAGGCGGTCAAAGCCCTGCTACGCTCTTCGCACAGGGTGCAGTTGAAAACTAGTTTGGCGTATGATGGACCCCTCCTTTTGGCCGCTTCGTCCTTCCAAGCTCCACGGGAGGTCCTTAACGCATGAGATTTATTCGCCTGCTCTCACTGCTGACAGTTGGGGCTCTCTTCATTTTTGCACTGAACTTGTCCGCTCAGAATAGCCCCTCCACTCCCCAGCCTGCCAATACCCCAAATTCGGAGACGAAAGCTGCGCCCCCGCAAACCGCTGGCCCAACCATTCGAACCGCCTCCAGCCTGGTTGTGGTTGACGTCATTGTGACCGACGACGGCAAGCCCGTAAAAGGTCTGCAAAAGCAGACCTTCCAGGTCTTCGAGGACGGCCGCGAACAAGCCATCAAGGTTTTCGAGGAGCACAATTCCGCAAACGCCTCCCAGATCCAGAGCATGCCGCCCCTTCCTCCAAATACCTACAGCAACTTCCCCGAATCCACCGTGACGACTGCGGCAAACGTCCTTCTGCTGGACGCCCTTAATACTCCACTGAAAGATCAAACCTACCTCCGTCAGCAAATGATCGAATATCTGAAAACTATTCCTGATGGCACGCGCATCGCCATTTTCACGATGGCCTCAAAGCTGCGCATAGTGCAGGGTTTTACCGCAAGTCGCGCGCCTTTGCTTGCGGCCCTAAACGATAAACGAAATGCCCCGGGCGAATCGCCTTTGCTTCCCGACCCCGATGATGCCACTCCCACAAACCTCGTCAACGGAATGCAGGACATCGGCGCGTCTTCGCAAGCCGTCGCGAGCCTCAAGGAATTTCAAGCCGATCAAACGGCATTCCAGATCGACTTGCGGGTGCAGATGACCATCGATGCCTTGCAGCAATTGGCGGAGTATCTGGGTGGTATTCCCGGCCGCAAGAACCTGATTTGGTTTTCTGGCTCCTTTCCGCTCAGTCTGGATCCGGATGTTTCTCTGAACGACACGTCCTCCGTCTCGGGGGCTCGCGGTGGTCCATCCAGGAATACGTCGGGCGGCGAATTCTCTGTGGCGCGGGAGTACAGTGAACAGCTTAAAGAGACCAGTGAACTGCTGACTGCCAGCCGTGTGTCCGTCTATCCTGTGGATGCCCGCGGCTTGTTTACCGCTGCGATGTTCAACGCCGCGAATTCAAACACAAATTATTCGGGCGTCAGTCACGGCACGTCCAGCATGTCGAGTCCAGGCGGTCGCCTCGGAGGCGGCGCTCGCAACAGGAATCCCGTCGGCGGAAACAGTAGCAATCCGAACGCGTTTGCTAGCGACAACTCCAAATTCGTCCAGACGACCGCCGAAGAGCACGCCACGATGTTGCAAATCGCCGAGGAAACGGGAGGGCAAGCCTTCTTCGACAGCAACGCCATCAAAGCTGCCATAGCAAATGCGATTGAGAATGGAGAGAACTACTACACGCTGGCCTACGTTCCTGCCGACACGAATTTCGACGGTAAGTTTCGTAAGATTCAGGTTAAGATCCCCGGTCAGTCTCACCACCTCGCGTATCGCCAGGGGTATTTCGCCGACGCTCCTGATGCACATAGTTCGAATGCGCCATTGACTCTCAACGCCAACGCCATTCAACGCGGCGCACCTTCTTCTTCGCAGATTTTGTTCAAGGTGCGTGTTCTGCCTTCGGATGATCCGGCGCTAAAAGGCCTGGAGTCTCAGGCCGGTCCCGCCGGACTCTTGGCCAACAAGTTGTCTGGTCCGGTAAAACGCTATTGGATTGATTACGCTGCCGACATGCACCCGGTTGCCCGGATCGCGGGCTCCGACGGCCTTCATCACTTATCCGTTGAATTCGTTGCCATCGCCTACGACCATGACGGCAAGGTCCTCAACGTCGCGAACCGCGCCTTCAATTTCAATCTGCAATCCGCGCAATATGCCCAAATCATGCAGTCCGGCCTGCCGCTCCATCAGGAAATCGACATCCCTTCAGGTGAAGTTTATCTTCGCCTCGCTGTTCACGATCTCTCCTCCGGCCGCATTGGTTCCGTTGAAATCCCTCTGCCCGTCCCAGCTAAAACTTCCCCAAAATAGTTCAATTGACCGCCGCGTGTGATTTGGCCTTGCGTCCAACTGTCGCTTCCTGCCACTAAGCCGCTTCTGTCTTTCTTGCTTCCACCCGGAACGAGGGAATCTGCCCTCCGCCGCTCGTCACATTCGCCAATCCCGTCGCGCTCAGCCGCGTCAGAAATCCCGCCAGCTTCCCGCGGAACAGATACGGCGCGAAATCCACCAGCATGTCCCGGAAATCCACTTTGTTGCCCGCGCCGATGTGGGGAAAAACGTCGCGACTAACCGGGATGCGCTCTTGAACGATCCAACATCCGTGCGCCTTGGCCTTCGTCCCACCGGGCAGTGCTTCATCAATGGCGCGCTCCCAATGTTTCGCGTCCGTTTCCCATCCCAGCGTTACGCCCATTCCTCCGTACTCATCACTGGGCTTCAGCACCAGGTCCTTCCGGCGCTTCCGTATGTAATTCAATAATTCAACCGGCTTGCCGTCATAGTCGCTTTTCACGTCTTGCACCACCCGCGTCCACGGCACATGCCGCCGGATCAGTTCGCGCTCCTCCGCGGAAAACAGCGCCGCATTCTTTGCGTCCGTCAGCACCGCAAAAAACGCCTTCACGTGGGGAATCTTGCAGCGAAAATTATTCGCAACGCACACCGTGTCCGATTCGTACGCCTTCACTAGTGCTGCGCACTCTGCCGACCTTGCCACAATGTCATTGATCAGCACCCGCCGGTACACCAGATCGATCTTTTTCCCCTTCGCCGCCAGTTGCTTCCCGTCAAACTCCAACTCCCGTGGGTCGGCCAAGACAACCGGCACGCCCATGGCTTCAAATCGCGCCTGCAAAATCTCGAACTCGCTCCACGTCGGCACTTCCTTCCAATCCACGATGGCCATTTGCGGCCGGCTCGTTTTCCCGCCCCATTCCACATAGGTCGTGATCAGTGCATCCAGCAGCTTTGCGCTCAACGGGTAACTGTGCACCTCATACCGCTTCGCAAAATCCTCCATCACCGGCAATTTCTGGAAAATGTCCGAAAGCGTTTCCGAATAGCCAGCCCCCGCCGGCGATTCGCCGTTGTACTCCGTGAACTTCAGCGAGTCCGGCAAAAGAAATGCGTCCAGCCGCGACGCGGTGCTCGCGGGCCCGGGCCCCGCCGCCAAGCGAGCCAGCCGTTCTTCCTCCGGCCGCAAGTGGAATTGCACGAAAAGGGAATCGTCGTTGAGCGCGGCAGTTGTCACGCGCTCCGCCACGGCCGCGATTGTCTCGGCAACGCGCCGCACGCGCTGCTCATCGGCAGGCGACAGAAAATAAGGGCGCAAAAACGGGCAGTGCACTCGCCGCCCAAACGTCAAATTCGCCGCGCGCACATCCGCCAGGAATTTCTTCGCGAGTCCCGGCGACTTCTTCACCACGGGGCGCAATAATTCGTGCCAATGCTCCGCCGGATTGGAATGTTTTTTGGCCGGCTTTCTGGCTTTCATCGCGCCGCAGTTCCCAACGGAGTAGTCTGCGCTGCTTGCGCCATGCGCGGCGCTCCCGTGAATCCGCCGGGCGCCCCAATTCCCAGCATCTCTTCCCAGCGCGGCCACGTGTTCGCCGCATTTCCGTTCAGAGCGCGATCGATCACCAGCCGCGCCATCTTTTCCACCACATGCGTGAAGTAGAACTCCGTGATCCGGTCTTTCTCAAAATCTGGCGCGGGATTCAGGAAATCGATCGCGTACGGCACCCCATCCTTCACCGCAAACTCGATCGTATTCATTTCGTAGCCCAATGCCAGGTTGATCGTCTGCGCGTCCTTTACCACACGCGCCCCCAGCTCATCCGACAAATACTTATGCTCTACCAGGTACTTCCGTTCCTTTGGGTCGTACGCCACCGGCAATATGTCGGATTTCCCGAACGTGAAGCACCGCACGTACTGCTCGAAATCGATGAACTCCTGCAGCGTCATGCAATACGGCGAAGTTTTGTCAAACGCCTCCAGCAGTTCTTCCTCATTATTCACCTTGTACACGTGCTTCCATCCGCCGCCGGAAAATGGTTTCAAGATCGCCGGCCGCCCCACGGAATCCAGCAGCCCTACCCAGTCCATGGGATATTTCAGATTGCGCAGCGATTCGGAGGTGATGTCCACATCCGCGGGATAGCCCTTCTGCGGCAGCAGGATCGTCTTGGGAATCGCGATGCCCAGTTTTGCAGCAATGCTGTAATTGAAAAACTTATCGTCCGCCGTCCACCAGAACGGATTGTTGATGACGTATGTCCCCTGCAGCACCGCATGCTTCAGGAAGCCCCGATAATAATCCACTTCGTGCGAAATCCGGTCCACGATCACGCGGTATTCCGCCGGCTCCTCCATCCGCGTCCCGCCCAGCTTCACGAACTCCGCCGTCACTCCTTCTTTTTTCCCGAGTTCGCTTACCCGTGCCAGAAACGCTGGAGGGAAACTGTACTCCCGCCCGCACAGCAAGCCCACTTTCATCATCGCCCACCTCCCCAACCAGCCGTTCCGGTTATCCCCATGGAAAATTCTGCGCCCGCCATTTGTCTCACAGTTTGCTCTTAATTGATCACTCCCGCCGCCGTGGACATCCCATCCGTTGTGCTTCCTCGCGTTTCCATCACCAGATGCCGCACCACATCTTTCAAGTCTCTCGTCTGCTGGAAGACGCGCAGTTGCCGGTCCGCGCTCGTCCCCTCATTCATGATCGTGTGCACGTACTCCACCGCGCTCCGGCTTCCCAGATCATCCAGCACGTCATCCACAAACTCGAGCAGTTCCGGGACCAACTGCCTCATCGGCACTTCCGCTTCCTTCCCGAAATCGATCAGCTTCCCTTCAATTCCATAACGCGCCGCGCGCCACTTGTTCTCTTCGATCAGCGCCCGCCGGTACAGCCGCCAGCCCATATTCCCGGTGTAGAGCCGGTGGATCTTCACCACAATCGCCTGTGTCAACGCCGCAATCGCCACGGCTTCTTCCACTTTCGTGGCCACGTCGCACATCCGGAACTCCAGCGTCCCAAACGTCGGGTGCGGGCGCACGTCCCACCAGATCTTTTTCCCGTTATCGATGCTGTTCAGTTTCACCAGCAGGTTCACGAAATTCTCGTACGCGCTCCAGGACTCAAATGTTTCCGGCACGCCCGTTCGCGGGAACCGCCGGAAGACCGTCGTGCGGAACGATTTCAGCCCGGTGTTCCGCCCCATCCAGAAAGGCGAACTCGTGGAAAGTGCCAGCAGATGCGGCAGGAAATAGCGCGCCATGTTCATCATGTCGATGGTCGACTGTCTGTCTGGCATGGCCACGTGGATGTGCATGCCGAAGATCAGCAGCGACCTCGCCAGTTGCCCCATCTCTTCGATGATGTGCTGGTAGCGCTCTCCCGGCGAAATCACCTGATCGATCCAGCTTGAAAACGGGTGCGTCCCCGCCGCTGCCACGTACAGCCCCGTGCTTTCCGCCGCGGCTACCAGTTCGTTCCGCGTGCGGTGAATCTCCAGCCGCAATTCGCCCACGTTTTCGCAGATCTTCGTCCCCGTCTCGACGATGGACTGGTGCATCTCGCCCTTCACCTGGTCGCCCAATCCGCGCGCCGCCGCCGACAGCAGTTGCACCACGTGCGAGCGCAATTCTAGCGTCTCAGGATCAATAATCTGGAATTCTTCTTCGACACCGATGGTGAAGCGGTGAGCCATTTCTTGGCCCTCCGGAGCGTTTGGTCTTAAGGGGGACTTCGGAGCCAGTATCATACCCTCTCCCTTCCAAAAATTACATCCATCGGGGCGCCCGGTACTGGGTCCGTTTCCGGCAACGCTGTTTAGCAGGACGTGGGCTGCTGGTGACCGATAGAGATCGCCCTTAAAAGAAACGGGACAGTCTTCGGTACGCGAGCGGGGTGGGCGAGATAGAAGTGACGACTGTCACATTCAGTAAATTAATGTGATGGCTATCACATTTAGCAATTTACTGGAGAAAGAGTTTGGATAACTCCGGCAACCATTTGCTGTGCATTTAGTGCCGGGCACTGACAAATCATTTCGTTTCAGCATGAGGAATTGGCAGCGATCATGCACGAGAAGCTTTGGTGGTGTGCCTCTCTTCTGGTCCCACACTGCCAGAAGAGGTATTAGAATGCGAAAATCATTTTGGATCTTCCCCGTACTATTACTATCCGCTGCCATCGGCTGCACAACAGCGCGCGCCGATTCCATAGTCACATCGGGTGGAAATATAATCGGGATTGACGGCATCACCATTGCTGGAATCACCTACAATGTGACCTTTGGGACGACGGATGACATGACGTTCGCGCTAGACCAGACTGACGGGCAGGCCATGGCGAGTGCGATTGCATCAGACCTTGGTTCCTATACAAGTGTTTCGGATGCTGTATCGAACACCATTGTATACATTGGTGTTGACGTGGGTACTCAGGCCGCGATCGCGCAGGGTCCAGGCGGCGCTCATGCCGATTCATGGTACACCCTCAACACTGTCAGAGTCTCTTTTCAGAACCAGATCACGGACATGCCCGATTACTCCGCCTGGGCGGAATTCACCCCGGCGGTAGCCACACCGGAGCCTGGCAGCTTTAGCTTGCTCGTTCTCGGACTGGTCGGCTTAGGGTTGTGTGGGATGATCATGCGGAAACCTATAGCCTAGGGCCCCGACAGGCAGTTGAACACATCGCGCTCTGCGACATCGCGCACACGGCTGGGCACCCACCGCTTGCACCGCTAAACGAGTAGCTCCAAGAGGAGCAGGGTCCTTACTGTGGAAGATTTGCGTTCCTAGCCGCAGATTTCACTTGGACGATTCGTGGTGTACTCGGACAAGTGGCCCACTACCGGGTGCCCGGTCCTTCCTCCGCTCAATTTGGTTCTAGACGCCCCGCCTTCCCCCTTGGCACACTCACCTTCATGCAAATCACTCCCTTTCGCATTGAAGAGTACATGGGCAAGTACGAATTCGCCGCAAAGTACCTGCTCTCCTCCTCTGACGCCGAGTCCCAGACCATTCAGGAAATCCTCTCCCTCGAACCTGGCGCACACGACGCTTTTCTCAGCCACTGGTGCGGATACACCGAATCTCCCGGCGCTCCCTGGCTTCGCGAAGTTCTCTCAACAATGTACGCGCGGATTCATCCCGATCAGCTCGTTGTTCTTTCCGCCGCCGAAGAAGCCATCTTCGTTTTCTATCACGCCCTGCTTACTCCCCAAGATCACGCCATCGTCGAAACGCCCTGCTACGAGAGCGCTCTCACCGTTCCCAAAAGCACGGGTGCCGCTGTCTCCGAATGGCGCCGCAATCCGGCAAACGGCTGGGCTCACGATTTGTCGGCCCTCGAATCGCTCGTTCGTCCCAATACCCGCGCCATTTACATCAATTCACCCCACAATCCCACTGGCCTGCTCATGCCTCCCGAAGTTTTCCGCCGCGTCCTGGAACTCGCCGCTCGCCAGGGCATTTACGTTTTCTCGGACGAGGTCTATCGCGAACTCGAGCACGATCCCGCTACTCGCCTTCCCGCTGCTTGTGATCTCTATGAACGCGCCCTCAGTTTATCTTCTGTCAGCAAAACCTATGGCCTCCCCGGACTGCGACTTGGCTGGCTTGCCTGCCGCGATTCTTCCATCCTTAAGAAAATCATCTCTTTCAAGCACTACACCACCATCTGTGCCAGCGCCCCCAGCGAATTTCTGACAGCCGTCGCCTTCCGCCACCGCCAGAAATTCATTGACCGCAGTCTTCTGATTGTTCTTCGCAATCTTCCGCAATTGAGCGCTTTCTTCTCGCGCCACGCTGATCTTTTCGATTGGACTCCTCCCAACGCCGGCACCATCGGCTTCACCCGTTTCAAGCCTGCTCAGGACGTGCAATCCTTCTGCGAGCGCCTTGTCCGCGAAGCTGGCGTGCTTCTCCTGCCCGGCGCGGTCTACGACGAGCCCCGCCACATTCGCTTCGGTTACGGCCGCCGCAACATGCCGGAATCCCTTGCCCAACTCGAATCCTGGCTCGCCACTTATAAATGAATTGCCCGGCCGGTTGACCTTCACCGGTTTTCATCTCGCGCTCCGGCCTAAAAATAAAAGAGGGCCATCAACTTCGATGGCCCTCTACTTCGTTCTCAATTGTTAGCGTTTGTTTACGCCGCGCCCATGGACCTTCTTGCTTGGAAGCATTCCCGGCAAAACACCGGGCGCCCCTGCGTCGGCCGGAAAGGAACCGTGGTCTCTTTTCCGCATTGCGAGCATGTCGTCTTGGTTTCTGCCCGCGCTTGCGTTGACCCGCCTCCTCCGCCTCCCTCCGCTCGTTTAGCCTTGCACGCCTTGCAGCGCTTCGGTTCGTTTTTGAATCCCTTGTCGGCGAAAAACATCTGTTCGCCGGCAGTGAACACGAACTCAGCGCCACACTCCGAACACTTCAGGACTCGATCGTGGTATTCCATGAGCCGCTCCCCTGGGACCCCCAGCGGGCAGTGGGGACGGGCTCATCTTGCACCATGGCCTGTTTGTAAATCTAGACCTGTACTCCGGGAACGCCGGGCACGGATCCTTGGGGCCTGCGGGCGCAGTCAATGTACAAATACCCAAAACGGCTCTGCCTGATAGGGGCCTGATCCCGGAAGTGCGGCGCTAAGCCGCGTCTCGCGCAGGTGATTAATCCTGTTCGCGACGCTGCTTCTTGCGCAGTCGCTTCCGCGAAAGCGCTTCTTTGGCCCGGCGCTTCTCACCGGGCTTCATATAGAAGCTGTGCTTCTTTATTTCCTTAATGATGTCTTCCTGCTGCACCTTACGCTTAAAGCGGCGCAGTGCATTCTCAAGAGACTCACTCTCTTGAATCACTACTTCTGCCAATGGTCTTCACCCCAATTCCGGTTCGGATTGGTCACTTGCAATACCTGCACACACTTTCAGGCATTGCCCCAGGTAGATTATCTCACGAGGGTGCTGGCTTCTTGTAGTCAATTCCAGGCTTGCAAGTCAAGCCCTCTTTCTTGTTTATCGCCCTCTCTCCGCCCCGGGCTACCTTTCTAGTTACCCCCTCACTCTGCTGGCAATCTTCTTCCTCTACTTTTTCTCATCGTGCGTCCCCCTTGCCTCTGCTGTTACACTAAATTGCTTCAGAGTCCTGCCTCGGGAGCCGACACTCATGCCTGACATGCGCGATGCCCTTGCAGTTCTCCTTGCCGGTGGCCAAGGTGAACGTCTTTGGCCGCTTACTCGAGATCGTGCCAAGCCTGCTGTCCCCTTCGGTGCCCTTTATCGCATCATTGACGTCACTCTCTCCAATTGCATCAATTCCTCGCTTCGCCGTGTCTTTGTCCTTACGCAATACAAAGCCCTCAGCCTCAATCGTCACATTCGCGCCGGCTGGTCCCATCTCATGGGCCTGGGCGAGTTCATCGAAGTGCTCCCCCCGCAGCAGCGCGTCTCTCAGCAGTGGTATCAGGGCACCGCGGACGCCGTCTATCAGAACATTTACTCCATCGGCAGCGAGCGCTCCAAGTTCGTCTTGATCCTCTCCGGCGATCAAATCTACAAAATGAACTACTCCCGTATGCTCCAGCAGCACATCGACTCCGCCGCCGATGTCACCGTCGCCACCATCGAAGTCCCCGTAGCGGAGGCCGCCAAGCAATTCGGTGTCATCGAGACCGACAAAGACTGGCGCATCGTCGGCTTTGAGGAGAAACCGCCTAAGCCCAAGCAGTCACCTCACAAAGCGGCCCATTGCAACGCCTCCATGGGCATCTACATTTTCAATACCCAGCTTCTCATCCCCATCCTCCTTGCCGACTCGGAGGATCCCAGGTCCTCCCACGATTTCGGCAAGGACATTCTTCCCCGCATCATCTCCAAGCATCGTGTCTACGCCTATAATTTCGTCGACGAAAACAGCCGGGAGACTCTCTACTGGCGCGACGTCGGCACGCTCGATGCCTACTACGAAGCCAACATGGACCTCGTCAGCGTTTCCCCGGTCTTCAATCTTTACGACAAACATTGGCCCCTCCGCGGCTGGCAACACCAATATCCCCCTGCCAAGTTCGTCTTTGCCGATTCCGACCGCATGGGCGTCGCCGTTGACTCCATTGTTGCCGGCGGCTCCATCCTCTCCGGTGGCAAGGTCCAGAATTCCGTCGTCGGTTACGATGTCCGCGTCAATAGTTATTGCGACGTCTACGATTCCATACTCTACAATCACGTCAACGTCGGCCGCCACTCGCGCGTACGCCGCGCCATCATTGACCGCCACGTCAGCCTCCCCGAAAAAACCGAAATTGGTTACGACCTCGAGGCCGACCGCCGCCGCTTCCATGTCACCCCCTCTGGCATTGTCGTCGTCGTCCGCCAGGAGTCCCTAATCGAAGAGCCCGAAGCTCAGTAGCGTGACCCGTGTCTGGTGACTGGTGAACCCATCAGGCATCATTCAATAGCCATTGTACGGCCCACCTTTTAACCCTGACCCGCGAAGGGCTGAGACGCGTTGTTTGCGCCCCGGATGGGGTTGCGGGGCGGGCCGCTTGTAGAGTTCCGCTGGTCGCTGAACACTGTCTACCGGTTGCTTCGCACGAATCACGGATCACAAGTCTCGAGTCGCCAGGCACTGTGCCTGTGTCGGCCATCACTCTCCCCCTACCCTCCCTCTGCTACAATCTTCTGTTGCAAATCACTCAGGAGACACTACCTATATGTCCACGAAAATTACCCGCGTTCGCGCCCGCCAAGTCCTTGACTCGCGCGGCAATCCCACCGTCGAAGCTGACGTCCTGCTCGAGTCCGGCGCTTTCGGCCGCGCCATCGTTCCTTCCGGCGCATCCACCGGCGAACACGAAGCCCTCGAACTTCGCGATGGAGACAAATCCAAATACCTCGGCAAAGGCGTCCTAAAGGCCGTCGCCAATGTCAATTCCGAGATCGCCAAAGCGGTCACGGGTGCCGACGCCGGCGACCAGCGCGCTCTCGATCACAAGTTGATCACTCTTGATGGCACGCCGACCAAATCCCGTCTCGGTGCCAACGCCATCCTCGCCGTCTCCATGGCCGCTGCTCGCGCCGCTGCCGTCGCAGCCAAGCAGCCGCTCTATAAGTATCTTTCCCGCTATTCCACGGATACTTCGGGCAACCTTCTTCCCGTGCCCATGATGAATATCCTCAATGGCGGCGCTCATGCCGATAGCTCCGTGGATTTTCAGGAATTCATGGCCATGCCCATTGGTGCGCCCACATTTAGCGAAGCCCTCCGCTGGGGCGTTGAAGTTTTCCACTCGCTGAAAGCCGCGCTCAAGAAGCACGGCTATTCCACCGCCGTCGGTGATGAAGGCGGTTTTGCGCCCAGTTGCAAATCCAACGAAGAAGCCATTCAAATCATTCTCGAAGCCATCGCCGCAGCCGGCTACAAACCCGGCGAGCAGGTGGCCATCGCGCTTGATCCCGCCGCCAGCGAGTTCTATGACAAGGCTTCCGGCAAGTACATTTTCAAGAAGTCTGACAAGTCCGCGCACACTTCTGCGGAAATGACGGCCTACTACGAAAAGTGGATCGAGAAATATCCTATCGTCTCCCTGGAAGACGGGCTAGCCGAGGATGACTGGGCCGGATGGAAGGAACACACGAAGGTACTGGGCAGCAAGACCTCCAAGAAGAGGATTCAGCTTGTCGGCGACGATATTTTCGTCACCAACACAGAGCGCCTCTCTCGCGGCATCAACGAAGGCATCGCCAACGCCATCCTCATCAAGCTGAATCAGATTGGCACCGTCACCGAAACCATTGACGCCATCGAGCTCGCCCGCAAGGCCGGCTACAAGTCCGTGATTTCCCACCGCTCCGGCGAAACCGAAGACACTTTCATCGCCGACTTTGCCGTCGCCACCGCCGCGGGCCAGATCAAGACCGGCTCCGCCTCCCGCACCGACCGCATCAGCAAATACAACCAACTCCTTCGCATCGAAGAGGAACTCGGCCCCGCCGCCCGCTTCAACGGCAAAGCGCCGCTGCTGTAGGTCTTTTCAAATTCAAGGCAACGCGAGGGCGGGGTTGGGATCCCGCCCTCTTTTTTCTTAATTTACACGGCAATTGGCCGCTCGCAGCTTACCCTCAAGTCATTCACTGTTTTCTTGCTGTTTAGTGACCGCCGACCGGGACGGGCCTTGTCGTCCTGCGCTGTAAGTGGACCGCCACGCGCCACACCATGACGACAGCGCCCATCAGTATCACCAGCCACCACAAAGAAACGTGCCCCTGAGATGTTGTGAAAAACTCGTTCAGCACGCTGGGCAGATAACCAAAACCTTCGAACGGAATGATCCGATCGAACGCCTCATGCGCCGTCCTAGCATCTAGGTAGGACGAGTGGGCAACGGAGAAAGGCAGATAGGCCAGCAACACAACCAGTGCCCCTGCCAGGCTCGTGATCACCCCAAGGCGAAGCAGACTCTCGAGCCTCGTGGATTTGCTCCCTCTCAAAAACAAAACGGCGGTGCAACCCGCGACCAGGAGAACCGCCAGGCATCCAATCAGAAGCCCCACCTGCACGAGAATCGCGTCTCCCGCCGCAAACGGCGAGTTTCTAAGTTGATATTCAAGTGGCACATGGCGCCGCATCCGCAAGTCGGTTGGCACCCGTATCGTCGGTGCTTTCGGAGCCACTAGTGCCAGGTCAAATTCCCTTTCCAGTACGCCAAGCGCGCGTCCTCGAATTTCTTGTCCGACGATCGCTTCTAAATCTGATTGTCCGTTTTGCATCAAGTCGCCGAATCGCGCGGCCCGCGCGCAGTCTCGCGCATCGCCAGACGCAATCAACTCGTTGCTATACCGCTCTATCTCACCGAGCTCGGGAAGTGGCCAGAAACCAGTTGACCAAGCGGCTTCGAACGGCGATTGCTTGTGCTCCCGGGCAATTTCACGGTCGAGTTGCACTTTGCGATTGAGATAGTCGTCATACGCGGGCGCGGAGAACGCCTTCTCCATGGCGGCTTCCCATTCCGCCCGCCTTGTTGCGAGCGACGGGTCCGTCCGGCGCAGCCATCCAGCAAGCAGCAGGTAGCCGAGCGCATTGTCCGGGTCCGCGGCGATGACTTCATGTACTTCCGGCCCAAACGTTTTCTTCGTTGTGTCTAGTCGCCAGTCACTCTTGATGATGAAATACTTAATCCACGCAAGCGAAGGATTCATTGCAATGGCCGTTTTCCCTAACTGCATGCCCCGCTCGGTGTCCTCCGAATTCATCGCCACAAATGCCATTGTTCGGGCATCGCCGTCCCGTTCAGCTTCGGCCGCCATTCGCCGCAATTGGCTGTCACTCAAGCCCGTCTGTCCAAAAGCGATTTTGATTGTTGTCGGGCCCATCGCAATCGCATCGCGGAAGCTCGGAATCGCAAACAGTAGTCCTACAACCAGCAGAAAAACGACGACGTAAGCTGCCGAGGTTTTGTTCATGATGATGTTCTCCTGAACGATGCCGAACGCAACCAATATCCGGCACCGGCAAGCAAAGAAGAACGCGCCCCAAGCCCACCGCAAACCCTCCCACGGTCCCTCGATGGATTCGGCTTCCGCGAGCACAGCCTCAATCCACTCGCTCTTCTCCGCAGGGCCAATGGCTGCGGCGGCTCGCAATAAACAGCGCGTCAGTCCAGCCAGAACACGCTTCATTGACTGGCTCCCTGTCCTACAGCCGCTTTCGTTGTGGACCAAGAGCGCTTCGCGCGCATATGTTCTCTTGCTGCTTTCACTCCCACTCCCGTGAGCCGGTACAAGTGCCGAGGCGGACGACCTGGCTCGGTGATATCCCAGCGCGCTTCCAACCAGCCGCGTTCGGTGAGCCGTATCAAGATGGGGTAGAGCGTGCCCGACTTTAGCCCCGTTCCACGGCTGAGGTCGTAGCCATAGTGCCAGGAGGTCGCCGGAGAAAGCAGCGCCTCCAACAGTCGAACTGTTTGCCGTGACATCCGTAGTGAACCCAGCATGCCCATAAGTCTATATATGTAGACTTGGCGTTGTCAACTCTCCTTTTGCCCGCCTTTTGCGAACTGTCATCCTGACCGAAGCGGCCCGGCTTTATCTTCCGCGCCGCACTCTGGCGCGCCGGGTCGCGTAGCGGAGGGATCGTGGCTAGACCGCAGAACGTCTCAACTCACGGTGAACACCGCTTGTTCTTGCCCGTTTTCCCAGCTTTAATCGCTAAGCCCTTCTACATGCTCTGTCAGACTTCAGATTTCTCGCTCTTGAGCTTGTCTTGGTGGCGCAACTCCGCCACCACCAATCGAATCTCGTCGTAGCTAATCTCTTGTGGCAAAGCATCTTTGATCGGCTTCAACCATTCCATTCCAACCCGCGTACTCGCCTCCTGAATCTCTTTGTATTTTGCGGTGTCGACCCACTGCGGTTTGAAATCCGTTTCGCCCTTCTCAATCAAGTCCGCGACCATCACCACCACCGACGGCACTTTCCTTCCGCGAATCTGCGCGATCTCTTCAAAACTATGCCCCTTCTCCAGCAATTCCTTCGTCTCCAGGGATGGAGTCGAAGGTCGCGCGTGCCATTCCTTGCTGGCCCGTTCTCCTCGCCCAAATCGCCGGAACACTTCCAGGATCTCTTCTCCGTACATTTCGCACTTCTTCTCTCCTATACCGGAAACCCTCCGCAATTCCGCAACAGTTCTGGGTTGAGCCTTGCAGAGTTCATCGAGCGTGGTGTCGTGCATAACCACAAAGGCTGCCGTCATCTTTTGCCGTGCCGCATTTCTGCGCCATTCCCGCAAGAATTCCCGCAACTCCTCATTCACCTGCACGGTCGGATTCAGCTCAAATTGTTCGGTTTCTAAAACTCTGTTGGGATTCCGGTTGGCTGTCGCAATCGGTTGCGGCTTGTTTTTCCAGTCCGCTAGCCATTTCGGCAACCCGGCGCAAACATCGCACACCCCGCACCGCTCCCACTTCGTCACCTCCCCGAAGTGCGCACAAATCCCCTTCTGACGGCATTTACCTGAAGCGACGAACTCCTGCATCTGGTCATAGCGGCGCCAGGCTCGCTCTTTTTCCTTCTCATCTTGAATCTGGTTGATGAAGTATGACCGCAGTGAATTATCTTTCTTTTCCCAGAACAGATGGCAGTCTGCCGGCAACCCATCGCGCCCCGCGCGCCCCATCTCCTGATAAAGCTGCTCGATACTGTCCGGCAATCCCAACCGCACCACGGCGCGCACGTTTGGCTTGTTGATTCCCAGTCCAAACGCAATTGTGCCCACCAGCACCCGCACCTCTTCACTCATCCACTTCTCCTGATTCTCGCGGCGTGCCGTGCTATCCATTTGACCGTGGTAGCCCACTGCGGCAATGCCGCTCTCCTCCAGGAGATCGATCACTTCGCCAACCCGCGCCACGGTTGGCGCATACACGATCACGTTGCCGTCTTTCACCTGCTTCACCGCTTCCACCACGTACTCGTCCTGCATGCCCCTCTCGCATTTCTTTACGACGTACCGCAGATTCTCGCGCCTGAAGCTGGACACGGATTTCAGCGGATCCCGCAACCGCAATTGCTCCACGATGTCGTGACGCACCTGTTGCGTGGCGCTGGCAGTGAACGCGGCGATCGGACGGTCGGCAAAAAGTTCGCGCAGCCTGCTCAGTTGCCGGTATTCCGGCCGGAACTCGTGCCCCCATTCGGATATGCAGTGAGCCTCATCAATGGCGAAAAAGGAAACGGGCACTTTCTTCAGCCACGCGGCCGTGCCTTCCATCACGGCGCGCTCGGGCGAAACGTACATCAGGCGATATTCCCCGGCGGCGGCCTTGCGCTTGATTTCGCCGCGGTCTGCCTCCACCACCGCGCTGTTCAGAAACACCGCTGGAATTCCCATCTGGCGGAGTTGCGCCACCTGGTCTTGCATCAACGCGATCAGAGGCGAAATGACCACCGCCGTCCTTTTCTCCTCCAGCACCGCCGGCAACTGGTAGCACAAAGACTTGCCTCCCCCGGTCGGCATCACCACGCATACATCCCGTCCCGCAGCCAGGCTCCGCACCACCTCTTCCTGTCTCGGCCGGAATCCGTCGTAGCCCCAATACTGCTTCAGGGCCCCGAAAAACTGGTCGCCGTCCCGGCATTGCATTTCCTCAACGCCTGCTCCGTTCATATCTCTCTCCCGAGCGCCTGCCCTGCCATGTCGCGTGCAGCCCCGAGGGCCGTCCAATGTTCGCTTTCTATTCGCCTTAAGTCAAGCCCATTTTAGCTAATACACTAGGTAGTTATCCACAAACGCAACAAATTCCTGTGCAAATGCCCATTTCGGGAATCCTTCCGCTCCAGATGGCCTCCGCCTTACGCCCAAATGACGCCAACATTCTTTATAACGTGGCCTGCACCTATGGCATCCTCGGCAAACGCGAAGAAGCGCTGGAAATGCTGCGCCGGTGTTTCTCGGTGGGTTATGCCAATTTCGATTGGCCCCGCCAGGATCCCGATCTCAAAATCCTTCACGATGATCCCGACTTCAAAAAACTCTTTCCCGTCTCAAACCCTTAAGCTTCCCCCCGTAATTCCGTGATTTCGCGGTTCTTCCGTGGCTGTGACATACGCCACATTTCCGCACTTCCCCGCTGCGCTATACTTTTTGTGTAACTTCTCCGCGGTCCGTTCATGATTTTCTCACTCGCTCCTGTTAATCTTCAGCATCTCGCGGAGACGGGCCATCTTCGCTTTCCTGCTCCCGAGAACGCAGGAATTCGCCTATGAGCACTCTCGCTCGAGCCGAACTCGCCGTCCACGATGAATGGCATCCTCACATCAATCCGTGGGTGATTGCCTTCACGGTAATGCTCTCCACGTTTATGGAGGTGCTGGACACCAGCATCGCCAACGTCGCCCTTCCTCACATTGCCGGCAGCCTTTCCGCCGGCATTGACGAAAGCACCTGGGTCCTCACTTCGTATCTCGTTTCCAACGCCATCGTTCTTCCACTTACCGGATGGTTCTCCCGCCTCTTTGGACGCAAGCGCTTCTACATGAGCTGCGTCACCATCTTCATCGTCAGTTCGCTCATGTGCGGACTTGCTCCAAGCCTTCCCTTGCTCATTTTCTTCCGCGTGTTACAAGGTGCGGGCGGCGGCGGCTTGCAGCCCACATCCCAGGCCATCCTCGTCGAAAGCTTCCCGCGCGAAAAGCAAGGCATGGCCATGGCCATCTACGGCATGGGCGTCGTCGTCGCGCCGATCATTGGACCAACTTTCGGCGGCTGGCTCACAGACAACTATTCCTGGCGCTGGATCTTCTTCATCAATATTCCCATTGGGCTTCTTTCCCTCATTCTCACCGCCGCCCTCATCATCGATCCCCCCCACGTCTCTGGAAAAAGCGATGGCCGGCGCATCAAGATTGACTACATCGGCCTGGGTCTCCTCAGCGCCGGCCTCGGCTTTCTCCAGGTTTTACTCGATAAGGGCCAGCGCGACAATTGGTTTGAATCCCACTTCATGGTCTGGTGCGCCGTGATTGCCGCCGTTTGCTTGATCGGCACCATTTTCTGGGAACTTCGCCAGAAAGATCCCGTCATTGAGCTTCATCTCTTCAAGGACCGCAACTACGCCACCGCCACGTTCTTCATGTTCGCACTTGGCATCGTCTTGTATGGCACCACCGTACTTCTTCCCGTCATGCTGCAAACACTCAGCGGCTATACCGCGCAGCTCAGCGGGCTGGTACTTTCTCCCGGCGGCTTTCTCACGTTGATCATGCTCCCGGTGGTTGGGCGTCTGCTGGTGAAGTATGATCCGCGTTGGCTCGTGGTCGCCGGTCTACTCATTCTCTCCTTCGGGATGTTCCAGCTCTCCGAACTCAATCTCTACACTAGCTTCTGGACGTTTGTGTTCGTATGGTCGATTTCCCGTGGCGGCATGCCCTTTATGTTTGTGCCCATTAACGTCATGGCGTTTTCCTATGTGCCCAAGGAGCGCATGAACAACGCCACTGGCCTGATCAACCTGGCGCGCAACCTGGGCGGCAGTGTAGGCATTTCCCTCGTCATCACGATGCAGGCGCGCCTCGCCCAGCGCCACCAGAGCATGCTCGTCAGCCACATGACGCCGTTCGACGCCCGCTATCGCGCCGCCCTCCATGGACTCACGGCTTTACTTCACATCCGCGGCTCCAGCATGGCCGACGCCGCGCAGCAGGCCCAACTCATGTTGTACGGCGAACTGCAGCGCCAATCCGCCATGCTCTCCTTCATTGATGTGTACTGGCTCCTCGGCGTAGTCTGCCTCGCCATGATCCCGCTTATGTTCATCATGAAGCGCGGCCGCAAGCAATCCAACGCGCCCCTGTCCCATTGATGGCATTTTGGAAACTCGGATTCGCCAGTCTTAACTCGAGTCGAGACCTGCCGTTATAAAATGTAATAAGTAACACTTCCTACGCAGTTTTCATTGAGGCGGATTCCTTACTGAGGTCGAGCTTCACGGCCCGCTACTGTTCTCCGCGGTCTGTGTGCTTTGCGTGGATTCATCCCCCGCAAAGCTCTTGACGGTCGAAATGGAGTGAGATCTTCCGAGGAGTGTAACCATGAATTGGAGCCAACAAAGAAACAATGCAATTCGCGGTTTGCTGCTTTCCTTGCTGCTTTGTGCCATACCGGCTTGTGCCACGGCACAACAGAAAAAGCCTCCTGCTCCTCCACCAAGTAAACCGGCGGAGGCTCCCAAGCCCGCTCCCAAACCCGCGCCAGCTCCCAAACCAGCCGAGGCCCCCAAACCTGCGGCCAAACCTGAGCCCAAGCCCGCGACCGGCGGCGCAGCCCATCCAAGCCCGGCGTCGCGCACGAACAACACGGGCGGAGCCAGGCCGAATACGTCCGCCGCGCCGCGGGCTGGCAACACAGCTGGCGCGAGACCCGGCGGCACCACAGGCACAAGGACGCGTGGCACTGCGCCAGCGGCCAGAGCCGAAGCGGAGAGGGTATACGCACCACCCGTGGTTGTCGCTCGCCCTGGCGGCGGCAAGATTGCCACCAACGCCGCTGGCCACAAGACCGAGTACAACCCGGCGGGCAAGAAAACCACTTTTGAAACGAAGAGCGGCACCAAAGCCAATTACGACCAGAAAGGCTACATCAGGACCATTCATACCCGCAGCGGCATGACCATCAACCACGGCTCTCATGGCGAACGCCGCTACGAAACCCGCCGGCCTGATGGCGGCAGAATTGTCGGCTTCGGCCGCGGCCGCGGCTATGCCGAGCACGTATACTATCGCGGCGGCCATCCCTACATGCGGCGGACCTATTTCTATAACGGCCAACATTATGCCTATGCGTATCGCGGGTATTACTGGCACGGGCATCTTTACTACGGCTATGTTCCGCCTCACTACTACGCTTCCCCGTACTACGGCTGGGCCATCACTCCCTGGGGCGCGCGTGTAGCGTTTGGCTGGGGCTGGAACGCTGCTCCCTGGTATCGGGCTTATGGCTACTACCTTGCTCCTGCTCCTTTCTACGACTCCCCGGCTCTCTGGCTGACGGACTATTTGCTAGCAGCAAATCTACAAGCCGAATACGAAGCGCGCGCGCAAACCAATGCTGCCGCAGCTCCATCCGACGCGGCAGCCGCTGACGGCCAAGCCACAATTACTCCCGAGATGAAGCAGTTGATTGCCGATGAAGTGCGCGCGCAAATCCAAGCCGAACAGGGCGAGGAGGAGTCCGCGCCCGCCAATCCCGAGCCCGAAGCACCCGTCAGCAATACGCCGCCACCGGCAGCACAGAACGGTCCCGACGTGGCTCCCGCCGCGCTCGATCCGGCTCTCAAGACGTTCCTCGTCTCCACGGTTCTCAGTGAATCCGTGTCCGATGGAACGGAATGCTCTTTGAGCCCTGGCGACATCCTCACGCGCATCCAGGACACCCCGGACGCCAACCAGGCCGTCAAAGTGGTCGTGGCCAGCAGCCAGCGGAATGACTGCGCCGCCGGTACGCAGCTTGTCTTCGCCGTTGCGGACCTGCAAGACATGCACAACGACTTCCGCGCCAAGCTCGGCGAAGGCCTCAACCAGCTTGCGCAGAACCAGGGCAAGAACGGTATCCCCGCCGGTCCGCCGGCTGCTTCCAAACCCAATCCCAACGGTCAGGTGCAGCCCGATTTGACCGTTGAAGCCGACCTGAAAACGCAACAGGACGAAGTGGCCCAGGCGGAGAGCGATATCCAACAAGCCTCGGTAATCACTCCGGGCAGCGACGACTAGCGCGTTACGGGAGAAAGGTCCCACTGCTCAGCATGGCGAAGTATGAATTGCGTCCACCTGAAGCTCTCCCCGGCGAGAGCATGCAGTGGATCCTCGGCGTGCTCCGCCTCGCCATGATCCCCCTAATGTTCATCATGCAGCGCTCCTGCCCTCCCTCTGGCACGTCCTTCACCCACTAATCGCCCGCTCCCCTGGGAAAAGAACTAGGGAGTAGCGGGACCGTAATTGTGTAATGATATGAGTACGTGAACTTTGAACTAACACCTCAGAGACTCTTTGCCCTCCTCTCAGGAGTCTTAGAGAAGGGTAATCAGGAGCGGTGCATCCGAATATTCTATGATGTTGCGAAGATCGTCCACTACAAACAGGGACGGCTCAACAAGCCGCAATTGAAGATGAAGGAAATCACGTCGGCCCTGCTCCTCGTGGACTTCTATCACACCTCTACGTTGCGGTTCGAAGCCACCGGTGAGCTAGCAGGCAACTTTGGAGAGTTCCCAGAAGGCAAGGCAATCGAGTATTTTGAACGATCAGTCATGGGTAAAGTGACCGACGCATTTGGACGTACGATCAACATCGAAGATTCGGGCCTCAGATCGATTTACAAAGAAAAATACACAGGGAAACATATCATCGCGTCCGAGAACTACGAAGAGGTTCGCGGTAAGCGACTGCCGTGGATTCGACACGTCATTGAGAAATCCAAATCGGTCTACCAAGCGGATGAGATTGTCGGAGGTAAGTTCCGTCGCACCTTTCTCTATACTGCCATCGCGTCGGTACCGTTTAAGACTTCCGTGGATCTAGCCTATTTTGTCGTCATCGTCTCCCAAGACGCGAATGGGAACTTAAGGTTTGTGACTGCATTCCCTATCCAAAGTCACAATCGCTTCTTATCCCGAATAGAACCTTGTGTCCCGTTTATCCGCAACTAACCTGTTTTAGAACAGTAGCTTAGCTCGTACCATTGACTTGATTTCGGATCCCGAGGTAACATCCCCTCAGTCTAGGATGGTGGGTAAGAGTATCTTGTGGGCTAGCTGATGGGTCCCGCATCTAATTTCTGCCCACTGATTTCATCAGCAGATCTTAGGCGCCCGGTTAATAGCCGGGCGCCATTTTTATGCGCCCCGGATTCGCCGTCGTATATGGTCGGCTCCCAAGAATCTCTCCCAGCTCCCCTTGCCCTGCTCGCCACTCCTTACTCGCCACTCGCCACTGCTCTTCCCAACCGGCCTGGACGATTCTGCGCTCCTCGCCCTTCCTCTGTGCTCTCTACGTCCTCTGTGGTGAACTCTTCCCCGCTCCCAGCGCCGGAGGCGCGCCACAATTTAGCCCAGTGCGTAAGCGCTGGGTGCACGGTGCATAAAAATTGGTAGCGCCGTAGGTGCGGCACATATCAACGTCTTTGAGCACACCCCTCTTGTGCTTGATTGATTCTGCGTTACCCGTACGCGCCCGCTTACCTGTCCGATAACGCAGACGGCATACGACAGGACTGGCCGCGTATCCCACTTCCTGCTTCTAGTGACGCACTTCTCCCTTCCGCGGCCCTCGGCGGAAAGATCGCAGCGCTCCTCGATACTGAATCTCCTGTCAAGACTGTTACTGGAGGTGGTCTCCGACTTGAGCTAAGTCAGGTCGGTGTCCCCTCACGCGCGGGCGGCGGCAACCTCAAGGAGTCCGACCTTGCCCTGAACGCTGGATGGGGCCACTTAGGCAAAGGCGGGGTGACAATGCCTGGCAAGGGCAAACTCCTCGACCGCGACTTTTCACCCAAGGAGTACGAGGCAATCTCGACAGGTGCGAAGAAGCAGGGCCTCTCAGAGAAGGAAGCTTTCACCCACCTCGGGAACAAAACTTGCGACGTCTATCTCAATGATTCCGCCTACTGGTCTAACTTCCCCATCCGCGTCTGGGAGTACACCATTGGCGGCTATCAAGTCATCAAGAAGTGGCTCTCCTACCGCGAGGAGCCCCTCTTGGGTCGCCCTCTCACGATTGACGAGGTCCGCTATGTCCAGGAAATGGCCCGACGCATCGCCGCCATTCTCCTTCTTGAACCCGCCCTCGACGCCAACTACGAATCCATTAAGGCCCACGCCTTCCCTTGGCCTCCCAAATCCTGAGGAGCTATGTTCAAGCTCCTGTCTCCTGATCGCTGATATCTGGTCGCTGATAACCTCTCTTCTCCGAGCCAGTACCAGTTTCGAAGTTAGTACCCACTAAATAATAGTAGACAAACGGTAAATAATATGCTATGCTTCCCCAGTTATGCTGAAGGGACGCGGCTCTTGTGCCATTTCGGAACGCCCCACCCGTTTACCCAGAGAGATCTTCGCGAAGGGCCACACGTTCTTCGTCTCCCCTTCGCTCTTTCACCCGCTAACTCCTTTGTTTCCCCTTGATGCAAGCCATTCTCCCGTAAGTCCTTTGTTTCCCCTACATACGCAAAAACAGGGGGGTGGGGCTGCCCTAAACAAAGCGCGTTCTCCCTTAACTCCTTTGTCTTCTCTCGCTGTAGTAACTATATGCTAATCTATATGAATAATTATATTGTCGGCGCGCCGACATTTTTGGGTCTGCACGACAACAGCAGCCAGCAAAATCGGCCCGCCTCAGAAGGCGGCCCCTACACAAACTTTCAACCCTTAACCCTCAACTTTGAACCGCCCTTCCTTGGCTCAGGAAACATTTTGGGAGGCGGACGCGTATCATGGGGGTAGAGGCGCGCAGGTGTGTCTGCGGCGCCTAGGACGAAGTGAAAGGGGTGCCCTGTGCTGACCCTGCTTTTCCTGGTTCTTCTGTATTTCCTGCCGACGATCATTGGGCATGACAAGCGCAACGCCGCGGGAATCATCCTGCTCAACGTGTTCCTGGGATGGACGGTGATCGGCTGGTTGATTGCACTCGTGTGGGCCTGCACGTCGGAGCCGTATAGTCCGGTGAGACTGGTCGCGGTGCCTGCCGGCGGACGGTTCTGCTGCCAGTGCGGCACGTTTGCCTGTCCGGGCGCGCACTTCTGCACTGCATGTGGCCGGACGGTTTGATACTCTGAGGTCATCCGAATGCAGCCCGGAGAATGAATCGAGCGGGCCATTAAAACGATGACCGAATCCAACACACAGAATCTGCGGGAGGAGTTTAACCGCTGGGCAGAAGCGGGGCGCGGCGATGGCATGGAAGAAGACCACTTGCCGATCACGCTGCCGGTGCTGGAGAAGATGCGGCTGGGTTCGGCGGAGAATGTGCTGGACGTGGGCTGCGGCGCTGGCTGGCTCTCGCGGCGAATCGCGCGGAGGGTGCCGGAAGGG